>LLEM01000001.1_pt1 | contig 81028 bp, 93 predicted proteins | sample 595841 | NCBI WGS metagenome assembly LLEM01 (sample SAMN02919313, study PRJNA255460) | bioreactor metagenome | biome: chemostat; feature: culture 2012_10.2; material: sediment; isolation source: day64 10degC chemostat 2012 inoculated with Wadden Sea sediment taken from... | place: Germany: Bremen ...
GCAAAGAAGAACACCGGAATACAGGCAACCAGTTTCGCGTTCGTCACCAAGGCTTTCTTTGTTTCCTCAATAGAATCGGTCACGATGTAGCGCTGAACCACATCCTGACTGGCTGTGAACTGCTGTAAGCTTGCAAATAAAAAACCCCACCATCAGCACCGGAATGGTACTTTCAGACCAGCTCCAGGCAAATTTATCAGCAGGAAAATATTTGTCGGCTTCCGCGGACATACTGAATATCTCGGTCACTCCGCCATCGACGTTGAAACAGATCATGATAAAAATCATCACCGCGGCAATAGAGAGCATGACCCCCCCCTGGATCACATCGGTCCAGATAACCCCCCCTTCAATTCCTCCCATGAAGGTATAAATGATACAGAGAACACCAATCAGAAACACAATCGTTAGCGGGTTAATATCAATGAAAGGGATCAAAGCCAGTGCTGTCAGATAGGTAATGATGGCAATACGACCAATATGAAACAGCATAAACGAGATACTGGCAAACAGGCGCATTTTAATGTCAAAACGCTTTTCCAGATATTCATAGGCTGATGTTAAATTCAGTTTACGGAAAAATGGAATATAGTACATAAACACGAACGGCAAGATCAGGATCGCAATGTACTGGCCAATCAAAAATGTCCAATCTCCCGTGTAGGCTTTTGCGGGATAGACATAAATGTAATAGAGCTCAATGTAGTAGCAAAAACACTGATCCCGGCAGCCCAGCCAGGAATGCGTCCTCCCGCCTTGAAGTAGTCATCCGCTGACTTCTGGCGACGCGCAAAGTACACACCCACCATCATAATAGCTGCGAGATACACCAACAGAACAATATAATTTAGGGTACCAAATGCATGCATTTCCATGCGTTAACTCCTCTCAATAAATATAGGTGAGGTAAGGTTGAAAGATTTCTTTTCTAAATACTGGTTTCTAGGTATTAGCTTCTGCCCACCTAGCCACGCCGATTAGTCCTGCATCAGCCCCGGTTAGCGCCGGAACAAGCGTGGGTTGATAAGTCGCAGGGAGTTGGGATAAATACGATTGAACCAGATCGATGTAACGCTCTGCGAGGCCAACACTGCCACCGAGTGCCACAACATCAAGATCGAGACTAATGGTGAGATCGGCAATCAGGTTGGCAATCACTCTCGCAGACTGGCGGATAATAGCTTCGGCCTTTTCATCGCCATTTAAAAAGTGCTGATAAACTGTATACCCGCTACAACCCGCAGCGAAATGGACTTCACCCTCACGTCCTATTGCCCTGCCGGATGCCATGCTTTCTACACACCCTCGCCTACCGCAGCCACACATTGGTCCCGATGGATCCGCCAGCATATGCCCGGCATGACCAGCCACACCTCTAGGCCCAATTAATAGTTGCTCATCCACAACCAAGCCTGCTCCCACGCCAGTTGATACGGTAATGAAGGCCATATTTTTCACAGGTTGACCCAATGCCAGATATTCTGACCATGCCGCTGCTTGTGCATCATTAATCACGACAGTTTCTCGCCCTGTGATCTCTGCTACCACTTTCTGCAATGGATAGTGGTTCAAACCTCCCAGGTTATCTGGGTTAAGCGCAGTCAGCGTACCGCCGTCAATGATCCCCGTCGAAGCAATCGCAACAACGTCAGTTTCGGTACGAAGAGGAAGTAGCAACGCTTTCAGCGCAGCCGTGAACGCCGAAGGTGACTGTGATGACGGGGGGGTTTCAACCTGTTCCCGCCGAACAATGATGCTGTCACGGACTAATGCCGCCGCTATTTTCGTCCCGCCAAGATCAACCGCTAGATAAGTTTTCATAACAGTACCTTCGATGCTTGGACCTTAGATATTTGTACCCGACCTGAATCGACCTCAGTCTTGAACCAATGGCAAATATGTTCAATACGCGTGATTGCCGAGCCGACGGTCACGCAAAACGCTCCCGCTTCAACAGCCCGTCGAGCAAGTTCTGGGGGTGTTGTAGCGTCCCTCTGCCATCACGTTGCATCCCGCCTGTTCAAGCTTTCGAACTAACTCGAAGTCTGGCTCGTCGGGTACAGGTCCTCCGATATAGCCCGACAGGGTGGAACCTATAATTTGCACACCAAGCTGATGGCAGTGAATACCGTCTTCAAAGGTTGCACAGTCAGCCATTGCGATGCAGCCAAGCTGATGAATTTCGTTAACCAGCTCATCCACAGGGACAGGCCGCTCTCGTTGCGTAGCATCAATTGCAATAATGTCTGCGCCGGCGTCTTTAAGCGCTCGGAGATCTTCCAGGTAAGGGGGGGTAATTCGAACCGCTGATCCTTCCAGATCACGTTTGACTATCCCGATAATCGGCACTGTCACGGTCGACCGCACAGCCTTTAAGTTATCGATCCCCTCGACTCTTAGCCCAGCAGCACCTCCGGCAATAGCAGCCTGTGCCATCGCGGCAACAATTTCAGGAGAGTCCATCGGCCCACCGTCGACGGGTTGACAGGAAGCAACAAACCCTTGTTGCAAAGCAGTAATACAATGTTGAGATATGGCAGTCATGCGCAGTCCCACTCCAATATCAATTACAAAGTGAAGTTTGACTCCAATTTATTTTCTACGGAGTAAAACTTCAACAGCAATAATTGGAAACAGCGATATTAAGCTCAGTTTTGCCATGTAAACCTCACAGAAACGCGATCCTGCTCAACATTTTCGGGATTTACAGTAACGCTCAGAACGGAGTTCCACTCCACCTCGGCGAATTTACATTCAGCCACTGTTCGACATAGGTTGAGTTTGCTCAGGCCATAATGATTCAAGGACGAGATGTAGAAAGTGTAGTAGCCTCAAAATAAGGATAAACAGGTTACGAGGGGGGGGAAATTGTCAAACAAGTGCAGTTTTGTTCTGTGAGCACAGGCGTTACCTCAAACAATAACGCCTATATGACACAAGCTTTTTCTGTATTAGACCGCAATCACAGGCTTAAAATAAGCCTATGATTCCAAGGCCTTGGTCGTTTTCAGTTTATTGACCTGAGCACCGGAGACATCATCTTTAACCAGCAAGGTGTAGACTAAATCCAGCACAAATAGCTGAGATATTTTAGTCCCAATAGAATCTCCCTGCAGTTTGCCCTGACGATTTCCATTTACCAATACCCAATCAGCATACTGGCTAATGGTTGAACGCGGGTTGTGCGTTAGTGCAACCGTTGTAGCCCCCGACTCTTTCGCCAGCTGAAGTGCTTTTGCCGTTTCAATAGAGCTGCCAGAATGGCTAATACCAATGGCCAGATCGCCCGGTTGCAATAACGATGCCTTCATATACATGAAATGATTGTTGGTCAGGGCATCCACGTTATAACCAATCCGCATAAACTTATTCTTAGCATCTTCGGCAGTAATGCCGGATGAGCCTACACCAAAAAAATAGACCGCCCGCGATGAACGGATCTGCTCTGCCACTGTCTCTAGCGTTTCAAAACTAAGTAAGTTAAGCGTTTCAGACAGCACACTATTGATCGTATTTTGCAGTTTTTGGCCAATTAGTTCGGCATCATCTTCAGGTGTTACATCTGTATCGAGTATTGATTTCTCGTTATGGCCCTGGCTAGAGAGTTCAATTGCCAGCTCCATCTTAAAATCCTGAAAACCTTTGAATCCAAGCGTACGACAAAACCGAATAATCGTCGCCTCACCAACATTGGCCGTGTGTGACAGCTCAGCTATTGACAACTTGGTGACTTCAGCCGGGCTGGCTAATACAAATTCAGATATGCGTCTTGCGGACGGAGTCAGGCTTTCATGCAGGCTCCCCCCCATCATATCAAGTACTTTCCCCTGCTTTGGCCGGAATATGTTTCGTAACCATCCTTCTACCTCAGGTTATCGTATAACTCTGGTTTGTTTGGGTGATTTTCCCATGAGCTTCTATTTTTGTGAAGTAATACTCCATCTATAAAGTCAAAAATATGCCCCTCGGCACTCCTATCCATCATCACTATCTTCATGGTTAGTGATATATTCAGTCTTTGTAGGCGATATCACAGTTTTAGGCCGTGATAACAAAAAGCAGCCGATCGTGATTGCCACATGAAACTTTCCTCCATAAAATGAACTCAAACTCCATACTTAATTTATCACTGAAGTTTAACTTCATCACTATTGGTGCGAATACAATGGAAAAACTAACCGGTCTTATTGCAGCTCCACACACACCATTTGATGCAGATGGCAATGTCAACTTCCCTGCCATTGATCAAATCGCTCAGCACCTGATCCGCGATGGTGTTAACGGCGTCTATATCTGTGGCACAACAGGCGAAGGAATTCACTGCTCAGTAGTAGAGCGTAAAGCTATTGCCGAGCGCTGGGTCGATGCTGCCGAAGGCCAGTTGAAGATCACCGTGCATACGGGAGCACTCAGCATCGTTGATACCCTGGAACTGACACGCCATGCTGAAACCCTCGACATCTTTGCTACCTCAGCAATTGGTCCATGTTTCTTTAAGCCCGGTTCAGTTGATGAGCTTGTCGACTACTGTGAACAGGTCGCAGCAGCAGCACCGTCAAAAGGCTTCTACTACTACCACTCGGGCATGTCAGGCGTAAACTTGGATATGGAGCAGTTCTTGATCAAAGCAGAACCGCGTATCCCCCAATTTGTACGGCCTGAAATTTAACAGCGGCGATCTTTACGAATACCAGCGCTGCCTGCGCGCCTGTAATGGCAAGTTCGATATTCCATTTGGGGGTCGATGAATTCTTACCGGGCGCATTAGCCGTTGGTGCTATCGGTGCTGTGGGTAGCACCTATAACTATGCCGCCCCTTTGTTCCACAAAATCATTAATGACTTCTCCGAAGGAGATCAGGCAGCAGTCTATAAAGATATGGATAGCGTAATTGCCCTGATCCGAGTGCTCGTTCAGTATGGTGGAGTGGCAGCAGGAAAAGCCGCGATGGAACTACATGGTATTGATGCAGGTAATCCTCGCCTTCCTCTTAAGCCTCTGACCAAGGAGCAAAAGGCAGATGTCGTCAACAAAATGCGTGATGCGGGCTTCACACAGCTGTAACGACTAGAAAATAAGGACAAAAAACGAGGCCAAGTGGCCTCGTTTTTTTATTGTAATACTAACTATATAATGTGGTTACCGGGTTTCGGGCAGATCCAAGCCAAAATGCAGATAGGCACGATGGGTGGCAATACGCCCCCCCCGAGGAGTCCGCTGCAAAAAGCCCTGCTGGATCAGGTACGGCTCCAGCACATCTTCTATGGTGTCTTTTTCTTCACCGATGGCAGCAGCCAAGTTGTCCAGTCCGACCGGACCGCCCATGAACTTATCGATAATTGCCATCAACAGCTTGCGGTCCATGTAGTCAAAGCCACTGCTATCAACATCCAGCATATCCAATGCCTTGGCCGCGGTATCCGGACAAATATGGCCGTTGCCTTTGACCTCTGCATAGTCACGAACACGGCGTAACAAGCGGTTGGCAATACGTGGCGTGCCACGGGCGCGCATCGCCATCTCCATCGCACCTGCTTCTTCCATCGACAGGCCTAGGCAACTCGCACTGCGTCGAACGATGTCTTTCAGATCGTCGACCTTATAATACTCCAGGCGCTGGGTTATACCGAAACGGTCGCGCAGCGGCGAAGTCAGTGAACCTGCTCGCGTGGTGGCACCAATCAAAGTAAACGGCGGCAAATCAATTTTAATTGAGCGCGCCGCCGGTCCTTCGCCAATCATGATATCCAGCTGGTAGTCTTCCATCGCCGGATACAGAACTTCTTCCACCTGTGGGCTCAAACGGTGGATCTCATCAATAAAGAGCACATCGTTTTCTTCAAGGTTGGTTAGCAATGCCGCCAGATCGCCAGCCTTTTCCAATACCGGGCCAGAGGTCGTACGGATGCTTACCCCCCATCTCGTTGGCAACAATATTTGCTAACGTGGTTTTACCCAAACCAGGAGGGCCAAAAATCAATAAATGATCCAGGGCTTCGTCACGCAACTTGGCCGCTTTGATAAAGATTTCCATCTGATCACGAACGTGATCCTGCCCTTGGTAATCATCCAGTAACTTGGGGCGAATAGCGCGATCGATGACGTCATCTTCGCGACTTACCGGAAAATCATTTGATACAAGTCGATCTGCTTCAATCATTGGGGGGGATCACACCTTAAACCATTGAACGCAGTGCATCGCGGATCATCGCTTCACTGGTCATATCCGGCTGCGCTATCTGAGAGATCACTTTCGATGCCTGCTGAGGCTTATAGCCCAGCGCAATCAACGCACTGACTGCCTCGTCTTCAGCGCGCGCGGCTGAATGACTTTCAGCAGGCACATTCGATGCGGCAGCATCTGATGCTGGAGTAAAGAGATCACCTTCGCCCCACCCCTTTCAGACGGTCTTTCATTTCGACCACCAGACGTTCAGCTGTTTTCTTACCAACACCCGGGATCTTCACCAAGGTCGTGATATCTTCATTTTCGACACTCAGAACAAACTGACCAGCCGTCATCGCCGACAAAATTGCCAATCCCAGCTTTGGCCCGACACCATTGGCTTTTATGACCTCGCGAAATAATTCGCGCTCACTTTTTTTGTTAAAACCATACAGCAGCTGGGCATCTTCACGAACGATAAAGTGAGTAGAGATCACCGCTTCCTGGCCAACTTCCGGTAGCTCATAAAAACAACTCATCGGCATCTGCACTTCATAGCCAATGCCACCTACCTCAAGCAAAACTTCAGGCGGTTGTTTTTCTAAAATGGTTCCACGTAGTCGGCCAATCACAGCAACATCTCTTTATTGATTCACAAAATAGGCTTTAGGATAGTAAAGAGCTGGATATATATCCAGCTCTTTTTTAGGTTATCTCGATGGGGGTATCAGCTCGAACAGGGCTTGGCAGACACCACCGCATTGAGGCTCTCTGCCAGTGTCTTGAGGGTTTCGACCAGCTCGGCCAACTGGGCTCCCTGAGTTGCCACCGAATCAGAAACTTGGTTAGTTTCCACGACTCCATTAGCTACTTCGCGACTGGCTGTGTTGAGTTCTTTAAGAGCATGGACCTGGTGGCCCATGATTCCTGCCAGCTGATTTACATCGCCAGAAATACTGCTGACCTGCTCAATAATTCCCGACAGCACTGTCGCACTGGCCTCAATAACTGCCTGACCATGCTGTACCTCTTGCCGACTTTTATCCAGCAGGGGCACGGATCTCCACTGCCGAACTATTACTTTTGGCCGACAGTTCACGAACCTGATCCGCGACCACGGCAAAGCCCCGTCCCTGATCACCTGCCCGCGCCGCTTCAATCGCGGCATTGAGTGCCAGCAAGTTGGTCTGCTCAGCCACTGAGGTAATTAAATCTGCCACCGTCATGATTTCTGCGTTACTGCTGAGTATTTGGGCTATCGCTCGGTAGACGCACTCAGCGAGGCAGAGCTCTTCTCCGCCTGAGCACGGATAGTTTCACTTCGGCTTTTCAGCTCGCTCACAAACCGATCTGACTCATCGATCCCCTGATGTCATCTCTACCAGCTGCTGACTCATCTGCTCTGCTGCACTGGCCTGTGTTTCACAATTTAGGTTCAGATCGGTTACTTGTTGGTGCAGGCTGGTCGATTGCAACTCTAGCTGTTCGGCAACTTGGCCGAGTTGGCCGGCATTATCATTAGCCTGTTCCAGCACAGTTGATAGCTGCTGTTCACCCTTTAGAGCCTGCTCGGCAAGCTGCTGACTTGATTGCTGTGCCTGTTCAGAGGTTTGAATTGCCGACTGTCGCTGCCTAACGGTATAAGCCTGCGCAATGCCAATCACAACCAGTGGCATGAGCATTCCTGACCACACTTCAACAGCAACCGCTGAAGCGGTGAGTTCCAGCTGCGGAAATGAATACCCGGAGAGGTGCTGGCTGATCATCCATGCAGATGCAATAACCACCGAGATGCTCCACACTGCGGCCACAAGCGGCTTGGCCGTAAGGAAAAAGGCGACAATCAACAACGGCATCCAGAATGACTGTGTCGATACCACAATGCCGCCACTCTGGTAGACAATATTCATCGCATGGGTAACCATGCCGAAGAAACCTATATTCAAAGCCAGATCCGGTGAACGGACCAAACGCAAAATCACCCCCCCGCCATGAGCTCACAACCGATGAGTAAAATCGAGGTCATCACTAACAGAGAGTGATCATGATTAAACCATTTAATTAAGCTATAACACCCAACAAAGAAGGACAGCAGGGGTGAAGAATAGAAGAGTATCGACATAGCGGGGCATGTTCTCCCTGCCAACTATGCGAAGGCGGCAAAAACAAGGTTCGCCATATCGCCAGTGGGGGTCATTTATCATATCCTTATCAATAATGTCATCGCTTATATGACCTCCGACCAATATATGCCACGAAACAATATATTAACAAAAGAAAAAGCAGCCAATGGCTACTTTTTTGATCAAGCTATCACTATGCAACTCAGGACATACGATTATGAAACATTATCGATAACGCCCTCGACGCGCGCCTCTTGCCTGGCCAGCCATCGCTATCAATGTCTTATGCGTATGAGCATGGCAAATCGCCACGGCCAACGCATCGGCGGCATCCGCCTGAGGCTTGCCCGGCAGTTTCAATACCGAGCACACCATGTGCTGCACCTGAGCCTTATCGGCACCGCCGCTGCCTACAACTGCCTGATTTGATCAGTCTGGCTGCATACTCGCTTACGGGCAAGTCTGCATTCACGGCAGCAACAATGGCACTGCCTCGTGCTTGGCCTAGCTTGAGCGCCGAACTGGCGTTCTTGCCCATGAAGACTTCTTCAATAGCAAAAAAATCAGGCTGGAACTGGGTAATAACTTCTGAGACACCGGCATAAATCTGTTTTAGCCGGCCGGGGATATCGTCGACAGAGGTACGAATGCACCCGCTGCCGAGATACTCGAGGTTTCTCCCAACTTGCCGAATCACACCATAACCGGTGATCCGTGAGCCGGGGTCAATCCCTAAAATGACTGACATTCAGTCATACTCCTTTGTAAGGAAGCTGCGCATGCATCGAGCTCTGATGAGCTTATAGCTGAGCTGCAACCTCATCAGAGATGTCACCGTTGTGGTAGACTTCCTGAACATCATCAAGATCTTCTAGCGCATCAATCAGGCGCAGTAGCTTAGGTGCGGTACCAGCATCAAGATCCGCTTTGGTTGAAGGAACCAAAGTAACTTCTGCATTCGCAGCGTCAAAGCCAGCTGCATCCAACGCATCTTTCACCGTACCAAAATCAGCAGGCGTGGTGTATACGTCGATTGAACCATCATCATTGGTTTCAACGTCGTCAGCACCGCCCTCTAGCGCCGCTTCCATAATGGCATCTTCGTCCAGACCCGGCGCATAAGAAATCACACCTTTCTTGTCGAACAGGTAACTCACGCTACCGTCTGTTCCCAGGTTACCACCAGCCTTGCTAAATGCATGACGCACACCTGAAACAGTACGGTTACGGTTGTCTGTCATACACTCAACCATAACAGCCGTACCTGCCGGACCGTAACCTTCGTAGATAACGGTTTCAACGCCTTCGTCGCCTTCACCACCCGCACCGCGGCTAACTGCACGATTGATGGTGTCGCGCGTCATGTTATTTGACAGTGCTTTATCAACTGCGGCACGCAAGCGAGGGTTGTTTTCAGCCTCTGCGCCACCTTCTTTGGCAGCAACGACAATTTCACGAATCAGCTTGGTAAATATCTTACCTCGCTTGGAATCCTGTGCTGCTTTACGGTGTTTGATATTGGCGAATTTACTATGACCTGCCATGATCTACTCCGAATTCTAATACGCCTTCAGGCATAAGTTTCACAAATAAAAAAGCTGATCAAACCTATCGCGGTCTGATCAGCTAATACTGCGATTAAGCTTCGTCAGCTTGTTCTTTCTTATCTTCTTTTTGAGCAATTGCAACAGCGATAGATAGCTCTTCAAGCGATGCTGGGTTTGCAAGGCTTGGGGGCATTCGTCAACAGGCAAGAAGCGGCTGTTGTTTTAGGGAATGCAATGACGTCGCGAATGTTGTCTGTTCCACACAGCAACATCACCAAGCGGTCAAGACCGAATGCCAGGCCAGCGTGCGGTGGCGTACCGTACTTCAATGCTTCAAGTAGGAAACCGAATTTCGCTTTTTGCTCGTCTTCCTCAATACCCAAAATACTAAATACTGCTGTTTGCATTTCTGCATTGTGAATACGAACAGAACCACCACCAACTTCATAGCCGTTGATAACCATGTCGTATGCATTCGAATTCGCTGCCGCAGGGTTAGCGGCTAGCTCTTCAGCTGACACACCAAGTGGTGATGTGAATGGGTGGTGCATTGCATGAAGGTTGCCTTCGTCGTCTTCTTCGAACATCGGGAAGTCGATAACCCAAAGCGGTTTCCAAGCAGACAGATCTGTCAGTTCTAGATCTTCACCCAGCTTCAGACGCAGTGCACCCATCGCTTCAGTTACCACGCGCTTGCTGTCAGCACCGAATAGGATGATATCGCCCGTTTCCGCCTGAGTGCGGTCTAGGATAGCCGCTACAACATCTTCGTTCAGGAACTTAGCAACCGGAGACTGAACACCTTCAAGGCCCGCAGCACGGTCGTTAACCTTCATCCATGCAAGGCCTTTCGCACCGTAGATACCGACGAACTTGGTGTATTCATCGATTTGCTTACGAGACAATGAAGCTCCGCCAGGAACGCGAATAACCGCTACGCGACCTTTTTCGTCGTTTGCTGGGCCAGAGAACACTTTGAACTCAACATCTTTCAAGATGTCGGCAACGTCAACTAGCTCTAGCGGGTTACGAAGATCAGGCTTGTCCGAACCAAAACGACGCATCGCTTCTTCGAATTGCATGATTGGGAATGCGCCAAGATCTACGTTCAGTAGCTCTTTCCACATTTCAGTGATCATTGTTTCAGTCACGCCACGAACTTGCTCTGCAGACATGAATGACGTTTCGATATCGATCTGAGTGAATTCAGGCTGACGATCAGCACGTAGATCTTCATCACGGAAACATTTTACAATCTGGTAGTAGCGATCAAAACCAGACATCATCAGCAGCTGCTTAAATAGCTGCGGTGATTGTGGTAGCGCATAGAAGCTACCTTTATGTACACGGCTTGGTACCAAGTAATCGCGAGCACCTTCTGGTGTTGCTTTGGTCAGCACCGGCGTTTCGATATCCAGGAACGCGTTATCATCAAGGAAACGACGAACAAAGCTTGAAGCTTTAGCTCGCAGCTTGATACGGTCACTCATTTCAGGGCGACGCAGGTCTAGGTAACGGAACTTCAGACGTTGTTCTTCAGTATTGTTCTGGTTGAAGTCAAGTGGAAGCGCGTCAGAACGGTTGATAATTTCTAGGCCTGTCGCCAGAATTTCAACTTCGCCGGTTGCCATGTCTTTGTTTACTTGGCTTTCTGGACGAACACGAACTTCACCCGTTAGGCGAATACAGAATTCGTTGCGCAGTTGGTTCGCCACTTCGAATACATCTTTCATATCCGGATCAACGACTACCTGAACAATACCTTCACGATCTCGCATATCAACGAAGATTAGACCGCCTAAATCACGGCGACGGTTTACCCAGCCGCATAACTCTACTGTTTGCCCTGCTAGGGACTTGTTCAGGTGACCACAATATTGGGTGCGCATAAGAAATTCCCGATCTGTTTACTTACTTTCCTGCGGGTGAACTAGACTTGCTAATCACTTTCCTTCACAGGTTGATTCAATCCCGGCCCAAATTGCTCAATCTTCATCCAAAATAGAGGATTAACACTGGCCGAGAGACAAAAATAACGAGGTATTATAAAGCAAAAACGTTAATGTAGGAAAAGTCACGACCTGAAATCAAGCAAAAATCCTCTAATCATTTGCGTAATACCAAACGAAACAGCTATTTGATATTTTTATTGACCTATCGCAAACAAACTATTCACAATAGGTCACTAGCGTATTTTGGGGGCGAATAAGCCGCTGCTTCAATTTCAATCAGATACATGGGTTTGATTATGCCGACACCTCCTGCCCGACCATTACTGCTTGGCCTTGCGATGTGGTCACACAATCACTGGCAGCAAAGTCTGTATGGTACAGGCTGCAAAACAGGAGAGCGTCTCGCCCGCTACGCAGAGGTGTTTGATACTGTAGAAGGCAACACGACCTTCTATGCCACGCCGGCTATCACAACAGTAAAAAAGTGGCGCGATGCAACACCGGATGATTTCCGTTTTACATTCAAACTGCCGGCCACTATCACCCCACCAAAACCAGTTGATGCATTGTGAACAGCTACTGGCTGATTTCTTTACGGTTATGGACCCGCTGGATCAGAAAATCGGGCTCTGGAAAATCCAACTTCCCGCCCACTTCGGCCCGCAGGCGTTACCGGCCCTTGAAAAGTTCCTCCGCAAGCTACCAACCCACCTTACTTTCGGGGTCGAGGTCCGCCATCCGGCTTTCTTTGCCAAGGGTGAAGAAGAGAAAGCACTGAACCGGCGGCTTGTCGACCAGCAGGCCAATCGCATTATTATGGATAGTCGCCCCGGTATTTGCCGCCCCCCCGCCAACCTCCGAGGCGGTGATTGATGCCCATCAAAAAAAGCCGCATGTACCCGTTCATGCCATTGCGACAGCCAACAACCCCATGATCCGCTTTATCGGTCACCCCGATGATCTCAGTAATGATGCTTTCTTTGCCAACTGGCTCAAGCGCCTGCCATTATGGCTGGCTGATGGCAAACAGCCATACCTGTTTGTTCATACGCCTGATAACAATCTGGCACCCGAGCTGGCAATTCGTCTCTACCGTCAATTACAGCAACAAGTATCTGAATCACTTCAGCTGCCAGATCTCAAACTTCCCCCCCTGACGCAGAATCCAGTCCGCAGTTCGACTTGCTCTAATCAAGGCTCGGCTCTCTGCAACAGGCAATATAACTAATCACAAATCACTAAAGACAAATGGCCGCATTTTCTCTACAATACGCGGCCTTTCAGAGGGTGATGGACCGCCTGATATGAATCCAGGGATCCCTGTTCTTTAAACATGTTAAGAGGTTCGTGAGAATGGCAGGCCAAGACAATATTTTTGCTGCGCCAATTGAAAAGCTCGGTGATTTCACTTTTGATGAACGCGTTGCCGAAGTTTTTCCGGATATGATCCAACGCTCAGTACCGGGGCTATAGCAATATTATCTCTGCAATAGGTATGCTGGCCGAGCGCTTTGCCAAACCACACTCCAAAATCTATGATCTGGGCTGCTCTTTGGGTGCTGCTACCCTATCGATGCGTCGCCATATCAATCAGGAAGGTTGCGAAATCATCGCGATTGATAACTCAGCAGCAATGGTTGAACGTTGCCGTCTGCATATCGACGCTTACCGTTCTGATACACCTGTTTCGGTAATTGAAGCTGATATCCGCGATGTTGAGATTCACGATGCCTCCGTTGTGGTGCTGAATTTCACCCTGCAGTTTCTAATACAAGAAGACCGTCAGGCACTACTGGAAAAAATATTTGCAGGCCTTCGTCCTGGCGGTATTTTGATCCTGTCTGAAAAGTATATTTTTGACGATGAGCGTTCCCACGAATTGCTGATCGACCTCCACCACGATTTCAAACGTGCCAATGGCTACAGCGAGCTGGAAATCAGTCAAAAGCGCAGCGCCATTGAAAATGTCATGCGTCCTGACAGCATCGACACTCATAAACAGCGCTTTGCCGATATCGGTTTCAGCAGCTCTGAAGTCTGGTTCCAATGCTTCAACTTCGGCTCAATGTTCGCCATCAAATAAGGTACTTCGTTCCACTATGTTTAGTTTTTCTGAGTTCTATCAACTCATTGCCCAACACGAAACTCTGCGCCCCTGGCTAAATACACTGCCTAAACAGCTAAGTGACTGGGAAGCTGCCGAGCATGGCGACATGGGCCGCTGGATCCGAGCCCTGCAAAAATTCCCGACCGCCAAACCTGATATCATCGATATTAAAAATGAAGTCAGTGTCCGCTATGAGGACGGTATTGCCGATGGCGAGAAAAAACGTCTGGAGAGCCTGCTTCGCCTGCTTCACCCTTGGCGCAAAGGGCCGTACAACATGCACGGCATCCATATTGATACCGAGTGGCGCTCTGACTGGAAGTGGGATCGCGTTTTACCGCACATCTCGCCGCTGAAAGGCCGTTCTGTACTCGATGTGGCTGTGGTAATGGCTATCACATGTGGCGGATGCTAGGAGAAGGCGCAAAGCTAACCGTAGGTATTGACCCGTCTAGCCTGTTCCTGATCCAGTTCGAAGCCATCCGCCGCCTGATGGGCCAAGATAACCGTGCATTCCTGCTGCCGCTCGGTATTGAACAGCTGCCAGAGCTGAGAGCCTTTGACACCGTATTTAGCATGGGCGTGCTATACCACCGCCGATCTCCGCTGGATCACATCATCCAGCTAAAGAATCAGTTGCGCAAAGATGGTGAAGTCATCCTTGAAACACTGGTTATCGACGGTGATGAAAACGACGTACTGGTCCCGACTGGTCGCTACGCGCAAATGCACAACGTCTACTTCTTCCCATCGGCAAAGGCGCTGAAAGTTTGGATGGAAAAATGCGGCTTTGTGGATGTTCGGATTGTCGACGAAAGTATCACAACGACCGACGAGCAGCGGTCGACTGACTGGATGACCAATAATTCACTCCCTGAATACCTGAACCCGCAGAATCCGAATAAAACTATCGAAGGTTACCCCCCCGCCCCCCCAAGACGCGCCGTCATGGTGGCCAGAAATCCTGACTAACTATTGACAAGGGATGCTATTCGCATCCCTTTTTGTACGTTAAACTATGGCCGCCTATAGAAAAATAAGAAGTACTTCTAGGAGACATAATGCTTCGCCGCTGTGTGCCATTACTCACTTTTGCTATGCTTTCCGGCTGCACCCTTACGCAGTCAGCCAATCATGAAAAAACGATGAGTGCCATCAACACGATGGAAGAACGCGTTAATTACCAATTTGCGACAATGATTCAGCAAATAGATGAACAAAATGAATATATTGCTAATCTAGAAAAAGAGCTATCATCAATTTCGGAAGAACTGTCACACCCTCCGATGCTGGTTACTGCGGCGACAGCGAAATCTGCTGAAGAAGGAGAGAAAGCCGTCACAGTTATCGAACCTGCCATTGACACCAAAGTGGCTCATGGCAAAGTGATTTTGGGTGAAGAGGAATGGGTTTGGCTAGACTCAATACAATCATTCTTCAAAGCCAGAATCGATACTGGTGCGACGACATCATCCCTCAATGCAGTCGATATTCAGATCTTCGAACGTGATGGAAAAGAGTGGGCTCGTTTCAATCTCAACCATACTTTCGAAGGAAACGAAGAAAACGCTGAAATTGTCGAAGCCCCCCCTGTTGTTCGCTGGGTAAAAGTGCGTCAGTCGACCTCGGAACAAGCAGAACGCCGGCCAGTTATCGAGGTTTGGGTTAAGCTAGGGCAGCTGCACGAAAAAGCCCAGTTTACTCTTGCCGACCGGAGCCAAATGACCTATCCAATATTGCTAGGTCGCGAGTTCTTCAAAGATATAGCCTGGTTGATGTCGGGAAAAAATTCGTTCAAGGAATGAACGAGCAAAAAGTTCAAACAATTAATAACTAATTACTAATCGATGAGGATGTCATGACGTCAAGAATCCCGTTTTATTTCTTAATCACCTTGCTCGTCATTGCCGGGGCTGCACTCAGCATGTACCGACATGATGTCTACGGCGTACCGTGGACGCCAGGTGAAGAGCGCGCGTTATGGGAGCTGGAAGCTCGCATCGAATTCGATGCCATCGGCGATCCGGTCAAAGTCTCGATGGCCGCGCCTGAAACACAGCAGGGCTTTACCCTCATCGATGAAAGCACGTCATCTCCGGGCTACGGTGTCGCACTTATTGACACTGACATGGGCCGCCGGGCGGAATGGTCGATCCGTGAAGCCACGGGCAAACAAATTCTCTACTACAAAACCCAAATGCTGGTTGATCAGCAGGCAAGCTATTCCCCCTGAGCCTCCCAAAGGGTCTACCGTCTCTGTCAGCCTGGATAACCCCGCAACAAACGGCCGCGACGGCACTGATCTCTCAGGCTCGTAATCTGTCTGCCGACAATATCACGCTAGCCCGAGAACTCATCAAGCAGTTCAATGACAAATCTAACCAGAACGCCTCACTGCTGCTCAATAACCTGAGTCGCGAACAGGCCATTATTAACCTGCTCTCATTGGAAAATATCCACGCGCGTATCGTGGGTGGCCTGCAACTTGAAGACGGCCGTCGCCGCCAGAGCATCAACCCGATGGTCGAGGTCTGGGACGGTGTTAAATGGCAACTGTTTGATATCCAGACCGGTCAGGAAGGCAAGCCTGATGACATTCTGGTCTGGAACCAACAGGGGCATTCCCTACTCGATGTCATTGGCGGACGTAATTCCAACATTAGCTTTTCGATCATCGCCCAGGACATTACGCCACAACAGGCCACCCGCGAGAAAGTACAATCCGAAGACCTGCTGAACTTCTCAATCCACAGCCTGCCCGTTGAGGAACAGGCAATGTTCAAGACCATCATGCTGGTTCCTATCGGTGCCCTTGTCGTGGTCTTCCTGCGGATTATCGTTGGCTTGAAAACCTCAGGAACCTTCATGCCCGTGCTGATTGCGGTAGCCTTTGTGCAAACCCAGCTAGTCACCGGTATTCTAGGCTTCTTACTGATTGTCGGTACCGGTCTGGTTATTCGTAGCTACCTGTCGAGGCTCAATCTGTTGCTCGTTGCCCGGATATCCGCCGTGATCATCACCGTGATAATGATCATTTCTGTCTTTACCGTGGTGGCATTCAAGATTGGCTTGGTTGAAGGTCTTTCAATCACCTTCTTCCCAATGATTATCTTGTCATGGACAATAGAACGTATGTCTATCCTGTGGGAGGAAGAAGGAGCCAAGGAAGTACTGATCCAGGGGGGGGCTCGCTGCTTACCGCCGTTCTGGTCTACCTAGCGATGACCAACGGCCTGGTTCGCCATCTGACGTTTAACTTTATTGGTATCCAACTGGTTATTCTGGCACTGATCCTGATGCTGGGTAACTACACAGCTACCGCCTGAGTGAGCTTCGTCGCTTTAAACCACTCGCGGAGAGCTAATCTATGTCACTGTTTTCTCAGTTTACCTCTCCGTTCAAGCTACGCGAGCGCGGCATTATGGGGGGGATGAACCAGCGCAACCATAGCTATATTGGTCGCTACAATGACCGTAGCCTTTACCCGCTGGTTGACGACAAGCTGAAAACAAAGAAAATCGCCCAGCGTGCAGGAGCAACAGTTCCCGAATTGATTGGCGTGATCGACAGCCAGGTGTATGTCAAAACAATTCACAACATGGTCAAGAACTGGCCGGGTTTTGTCATAAAACCGGCTCAAGGCTCAGGTGGCAAGGGGGGGATCTTGGTTGTCGTCAAGCACAAGGACGGAGTTTACATCAAACCGTCAGGTGCCGAAATCAACAAACAGGATGTCGAGCGTCATATCACGAACACTCTTGCTGGGCTTTTCTCTCTCGGCGGCAAGAATGACGTGGCCATGGTGGAGAACCTGATTCAGTTTGATGACGTATTCGATGGCTTCAGCTACGAAGGGGTGCCAGACGTTAGGGTTATCGTTTTTAAAGGCTACCCGGTAATGGCCATGATGCGCTGTTCAACCGCCGCCTCAGACGGTAAAGCCAACCTCCACCAAGGTGCTGTAGGCGTCGGGATCGATATCGCCACCGGTAAGGCGGTTCGGGCGGTACAGTTCGACCAACCCGTTGAACGCCACCCCCCGACACCGATAAGCTGCTGAGCGAGCTTGCTGTTCCCAACTGGCACAAGTTGCTGACACTCGCCGCCAGTGCCTGGGAAATGGCAGGACTTGGGTATATGGGAACCGATATGGTACTGGATAAGATACAGGGGCCAATGGTACTTGAACTGAATGCGCGCCCTGGGCTGGCAATTCAAACCGCCAATGGCTGCGGATTGTTGCCCCGCTTGCATCATATCGAGAATCTCGGCACACCGAATACCCCGCCGTCACCGGCAGAGCGGGTCGCCTATGCTGCCGAACAGTTTGGCGCGAAGTCTTTGTTCTGAACAACGGTAGTAACGTCAACAAGAAAGTCCTGACTTTATCGTCAGGGGCTTTTTTACATCTGAAACGGAGTTCATTAAGATGTAAAAAACCGACAGCCTTCTGAATGGAATCAGTATGATACTTCACTCCCCTTTCCAGCTCTTTGAACAACCGATCGACCGTACCGAAAGCAACAGCATTAAATGGAGCAAATACAAAGGCCGGGACATTCTGCCCATGTGGGTCGCCGACAGTGACTTCCGAGTACCGGATGCCATTACCGAGGCTCTGCACCGACATGTTGATCACGGCATTTTTGGTTATGGCCATCCTCCTGCGCGTCTTACCGAGCTGCTGATCGAGCGAATGAAACTTCGCTATGACTGGGCCATCGAGCCTGAATGGATTGTTTTCCTACCGGGGGGGCTTGTCTGCGGGCTGAACCTGGCTGTCAGATCACTGACCGAAAACCACCAGGGAGTGATCAGTCCCAAGCCTATTTACCCGCCATTTATATCTTCAGTCAAACTGGCCCAACGTTCGCTGTCGTTGTCACCGGTTACCCTGAAAAATAACCGCTGGCTGATGGATTTAACGCAGACAGATGTGACCTCGGAATCGAAATTACTGCTATTTTGCAACCCCCTTAACCCCGGAGGTACGGTTTACCGCAGGGACGAGCTATTAGCACTCGCAGCCTTCACCGAAAAACATGAACTCTACGTCTGCTCAGATGAAATTCACTGTGATTTAATTCTCGACAAGACAGCAAAACATATCCCCCCCTTTGCCAGCCTCAACGAAAATGCAGCCCAACGCTCTGTTACGCTTATCGCACCGAGCAAAACTTTTAACATTGCCGGTCTGGGTGCCTCAATGGCAATTATTCCAAACTCGGGGTTACGCCGACGATTTATCAAGGCTAAAGCCGGTATTGTCCCGGATGTTAGTGTGCTGGCATACACTGCAGCACAGGCTGCATACGAAAGCTGCCAACCATGGCTAGAGCATCAGCTTGATTTTCTTCGCCAGCACAGAGAGAAGCTAGAGCAGGAAATTAATGCCATGCCATTTCTCAAACTGCATCATATCGAAGCAACATATCTCGCTTGGATTGATGCCTCGGCACTGCCTGTTACCAGCCCCCTTCAAATTCTTCGAGCAGGCCGGAGTCGGCCTCTCGCCGGGAGCAGACTTTGGCAATTCCCGCTTTGTGCGGCTCAATTTTGCCTGTTGTAGCAAAACCTTAGACGAGGGGGGGCTAAGAAGAATGCGCACTGCCATCGAAAGCCTAACCTAAGCGAGGTGAAAATACTGCTAAAGTTCTGACGGTAAAACCCGATAAAGGAGTATCACAAACCGGGAACCTCTTTTTCTCAGATAATGCAGATCCATACCTTAGACAAAGCACAACTCATTAATGAAGTGCAGCTCGGCAGTAACCTCAACCATGCGGTTGAAGCGGACGCCGTGCTGACTTTGCATTAATGCTCGCGATGCTGTCTCCGGATCATCTTGAGACCGTCCCGGTTGATGCGCCACCCAAATCCGGTAAAACCGAAACGGAGCTGCGGACATACTTTGAATTGCAGGATCCGCAGCCACTGAGTACCACCGAACACTGTTACGTTAACGGGGGCGGCTCAGGCCAATGCATTTCATAACAGCGGCCTTTCTGATGTTCGTCTGCTCCATGAATTACAACCTACCGCGCTCAACTTCCCTCCGCAGGGCACGAAAGGACTGCCGGAAGACATATACCACAACCTCTCAGGCCATGAGCGCCGTATGCTGCCGCCCAAGGAAAATGAGACAATTCAGGCCTCTCCGCAGAATTTATACCTGTCGCTGATCCACGCCAAACGCTTTGCTGAGATGTACCAAACCGCCTAGCTTGCAATCTAATTCCGCGTAGCTCACAGTATTCGTTATTTCGTGACAACCATCATAGCTTTGTTATACCCAAGCAGCACACTGCTCACAATTCGCTAACATTTAGTGGCGGTTTGAAGCAATTTGGGCGCTTTTTCACAGTTAATCCCAGCTCAAGGCTTCACTATAGAATTATCTTTTTCGTTTACTTGATGATCGATTTATCGGTTTGGTGCGTAACTTTGAAATTAAATGAATTTGGCCATAAACCATTCCAATACCAAACAATGCCAAATGGTGACACCTTTACTTTCAGAGTGCCCGGAAACTGCCATCAAAGCAGCGCACCTTCGATACAAACGGGGGGGGAAAGAACGAGTCATGAATATCGCGCAATCTGTCATTGTAATTACTGCCGCTGGCAGCCCGATGGGGCAAAGCGATTTCACTCCACTTCGTATCGCTCGGGGCTAAGTTGGCCCTCGTTGATATCGAAGCTGACCGCTTGCAGCAAACACAACAAGCCTGTCTAGCAGCGGGCGGGGGATTCTCATCCCTTCTTGTTGGAAAGCCAAGATGAAACGTCCATTGCAAGTTTGATCAATGATGTCCACCAGTACTTCGGGACAATTGATGTATTGGTCAACTATTGGCTGGGCTCGGATCTACCGATGTTGTTCAGCCCAGCGTCTGTCGATCAGTTCTGTCGCTCCATGTCAGAGGGTGCAACCCCCTTCTTTATTTTTGGCAAACAGGCCGCCAACTACATGCGGGAGCATCATTGCGAAGGCGTCATCGTCAACCTGGCTGCCAACCTGATCAATACCCACCAGCCTATCAACAACGGGTCAAAGGCCATGATTTCAGGCCTGACCCAAAACTGGGCCAAAGAGCTGGCCGAGTTTAATATTCGGGTCGGCGGTGTTGTGCCATTGAGTTTTGACCATGAGGCAATCACCCGCAAAACAACTTACTCAGCCAACCACTGCAATATGAAATCGTCAGAAGTGCGGAATATATCGTCGCCAATGATTATTTTAATGGCCGGATGATAGAAGCGGAGGTCGGGTAAGAGCAGGGACGAGTTTCCTTGATTCTAAGAACGAAATGCCCGTCGCTTCCGATGCGAAGCATATAAAAAGCCCGCCAAGGTGGCGGGCTTAAAAGTGCGCTAGCTATAACAGATGATTATGCTTCTGTTTTTTCTTTTTTAGCTTTCGCTTTAGCTGGCTTTTCAGCAACTGGCGCGTTCTTTTCAGACTTCTTAATTACAGTTGTACCTTCGAAAGTCTCGCCTTCTACGTATGCTTTACCGTAGTAAGACGCTGTCAGTACATCTTTCAGCTCGCTGATCAGCGGGTAGCGTGGGTTCGCACCAGTACACTGGTCATCGAACGCATCAACAGATAGCGTGTCAATCTGTGCGAAGAAGTCAGACTCTGAAACACCAGCAGCTTGGATAGATAGTGGAATATCCAAATCACCTTTCAGCTCTTCTAACCAAGTAAGCAGACGCTCAATTTTCTGAGCTGTACGGTCACCTGCTTGAGACAGACCCAAGTGGTCAGCAACTTCTGCATAACGACGACGTGCCTGTGGGCGGTCGTACTGAGAAAATGCAGTTTGCTTAGTTGGGTTATCGTTAGCGTTAAAACGTACCACGTCAGAGATAAGCAATGCGTTAGCAAGACCGTGTGGTAAGTGGAATGCGTTACCGATCTTGTGCGCCATTGAGTGACAAACACCCAGGAATGCGTTAGCAAACGCGATACCCGCGATAGTTGCCGCATTGTGTACTTTCTCACGAGCGATTGGGTCGTTAGCACCGTTTGCGTAGCTTGATGGCAGGTATTCTTTTAGCATCTTAAGTGCTTGAAGTGCTTGACCATCTGAGTATTCGTTAGCAAGAACAGAAACGTATGCTTCAAGTGCGTGAGTTACTGCATCGTAACCGCCAAATGCAGTTAGCGACTTAGGCATGTTCATCACCAGGTTCGCATCAACGATAGCCATTTGCGGCGTTAGCTCGTAGTCAGCCAGTGGGTATTTAGCGCCAGTTTTGTCGTCAGTAACAACCGCGAAAGGTGTAACTTCAGAACCAGTACCTGATGTAGTTGTGATACATACAAGCTCAGCTTTCTTACCCATTTTAGGGAACTTGTAGATACGCTTACGGATATCCATAAAGCGCATTGCCAAGTCAGCAAACTCTGTTTCTGGGTGCTCGTACATAACCCACATGATTTTCGCAGCATCCATTGGTGAACCACCACCAAGAGCAAGGATTACGTCAGGCTGGAAGCTCTTCATTGCTTCAGCGCCTTTTTCAACAATAGATAGCGTTGGATCCGCTTCTACGTCGAAGAAAGTTTGAACTTCGATACCTTGTGCTTTAAGTAGTGCTACGATTTCATCTGCGTAACCGTTATTAAATAGGAAACGGTCAGTTACTAAGAATGCACGTTTTTTTATCTTCAAGGTCGCCTAAAGCGATTGGAAGGCTACCACGGCGGAAGTAGATTGATTTAGGTAGTTTGTGCCACAACATATTTTCAGCTCGCTTCGCTACTGTCTTCTTGTTGATAAGGTGCTTAGGACCTACGTTCTCAGAGATAGAGTTACCACCCCATGAACCACAACCAAGAGTTAGAGAAGGCGCTACGTTGAAGTTGTAAAGGTCACCGATACCACCGTGAGTAGTTGGGATATTTACAAGAATACGTGCAGTTTTTAGTTTGTCACCGAAGTAACGAATACGGTCAGCGTTAACGTCTTGGTTAGTGTATAGGCCAGATGTGTGACCGATACCGCCAAGCTCAACCATTTTAACCGCTTGCTCTACAGCGTTTTCAAAAGAAGACGCGCGGAACATACCCAGTGTAGGAGACAGTTTTTCATGTGCGAATTCATCTTCAACACATACTTCTTCGCCTTCACCGATAAGAATTTTAGTATCTGCTGGTACCTTAACGCCTGCCATTTCAGCAATCTTAGTTGCTGGCTGACCAACGATGTCTGCGTTTAGGTTGCCATTAATAAGCAGTACTTTACGTACTTTCTCAGCTTCAGATTTAGTCAGTACGTAACCGTTGTGAGAAGCAAAACGCTCTTTCACTTCGTCATATACTTCATCCATAACGATAACTGCCTGCTCAGAAGCACACACTACACCGTTATCGAATGTTTTAGACATAAGTACAGATGCTACCGCACGCTTAACGTCTGCAGTTTCATCGATAACAACTGGAACATTACCCGCACCAACACCGATTGCAGGTTTACCTGAAGAGTAAGCTGCTTTAACCATACCTGGACCACCAGTCGCAAGGATAAGGTTGATGTCATCATGCTTCATTAGTGCATTTGAAAGCTCAACTGAAGGCTGGTCAATCCAACCAATGATGTCTTTTGGTGCGCCAGCAGCGATTGCAGCATCAAGAACTAGCTTCGCAGCGTCATTTGTTGAGTTCTTAGCACGTGGGTGTGGCGAGAAGATAATCGCGTTACGTGTTTTAAGAGAGATAAGAGATTTGAAGATTGCAGTAGATGTTGGGTTCGTTGTTGGAACGATACCACAAATGATACCTACTGGTTCTGCGATAGTCATGGTGCCGAACTCTTCGTTCTCTTCCAAAATACCGCAAGTTGGTTCGTCTTTGTATTTGTTGTAGATAAATTCTGAAGCGAAGTGGTTTTTGATAACCTTATCTTCAACAATACCCATACCAGATTCAGCTACAGCTTGTTGAGCTAGAGGGATACGTGCGTTGTTCGCAGCAAGAGAGGCAGCACGGAAGATCTTGTCAACTTGCTCCTGAGAGAAAGTCGCAAACTCTTTCTGAGCAGCTTTGACGCGGGCAACCATTGCATCTAGTTCAGCCATATTTGTTACAGGCATAGTTAACTCCTAACTTAATATTAAAAACTATTTAGTAAGAATACGTCTTTATTCTCTATTGGATATCGGTACTGAACACCCCCTGTTCTTTACAACCCGACAACACACATACTTAGTAAATTGCTTTCAAAACTGATTATATTATTTCATAGCCTGAAAAAAATTGATTTAGATCACTTGTAACCCTATAGGAGTACTTTTTGTCAAAACTCGAGCCACATCGCATTAAATCAACAGCTTAAAAGCATATTTTGTGAGCTCTGCGCTTGCAAGTCAAGCAATTATAGCTGTGAAGCAATATTTCAGGGAACGAACATTACGTAACAAACATACATAATTAGCTATATTTGATGGCATATGAGACATGAATCGCAAATTTACCGGAATAAAATCAACGCAGTTACATCCCGTGTGGCACACCGAACACCCATAAAGAGTAATGCAAAACACCTTTGTTTTACAGCGGTATAACACATAATTTACCGATAATTATTAATAAGGTTAGAGATAACTATTTTTAATTGGTGCAGCGTAACGCTTTAGCTTAAAGTAGCGCCAAATAACAGGAAGCTGTCTAAAAGGTCAATAGTATGATCTGTAAGCAGTAATGCTCTAAAATGCCATAAGTGTCATATTTCAGTCATTACTCATTGATGCTGTATAGCAACCTGTTAAAGAGGAGGAAGTTAGCTTCTTGTTTTTTTACGTTTGTTAGATGATCCCGCAATGCAAACAATCGAAATCGCCATTTTCTTACAATTTTTCGTTGGTCTAATCGCCGCCGTCAACCCTATCGGCATTATGCCTATCTTTGTTTCTCTCACCGCTCATATGAACGCCGAAGAGAGAAATAGAACGGCCTATACTGCGAGTCTTGCAGTCAGCGTTATTCTGACTGTATCGCTGCTAGCCGGTCAGTTTTTATTAGATATGTTCAGCATTTCCCTAGATTCATTCCGAGTTGCTGGTGGTTTGCTGTTACTGACTATCGCCTTCTCGATGATGAGCGGTAAGCTGGGTGAGGATAAACAGAACAAGCAGGAAAAATCAGAATCGATTAGCCGTGAGCAAATAGGTGTCGTTCCGCTGGCAATGCCGCTTATGGCCGGTCCGGGTGCAATTAGTTCGACTATTGTCTATAGCTCGCGCTATCCTGGAGTAGCCAGCACGCTGGGCATTGCCGCAACGATTGTAGCCTTTGCTTTTTGCTGTTGGATGCTATTTCGTGCCGCACCGATCATTGTTCGCTTTCTTGGTCAAACCGGCATCAACGTCATCACCCGTATTATGGGCCTGATCCTGGCAGCCCTCGGGATAGAGTTTATTGCCAACGGCCTGCGCGCGTTATTTCCGGGGCCTAGCCTAACTCTTCGCCCGACACTCTCACAAGAGTCCCCTCTTCATCTCATTATGAGGAGGGACTCTTGCCGACAGCTGGTAACCCCCCCTCCGATTGTTCATTATCCTATCTAATAATACTTCTATTTATTTCAGAATTTTATGGTTACGCTCAATACACGGCAGAAGTTCTATCAGGTCATTTTTGGCACTCAGACCAAAGCTGGGCAATATTTCGATATCGTCCTGATAGTTGCTATCTTGTGCTCTGAACTAGTCCTCATACTCTCGTCTGTTGAAGGTGTCGCAACTGAGTTTTCTCACCTTCTTTTTGTCATGGAGTGGTTATTTACCCTGCTCTTTACTGTCGAGTATATCGCCCGACTTTACTGCTCACCGCGACCATGGGCCTATGCCAGAAGCTTCTATGGTGTTATCGATCTTATCGCGATATTGCCAAGCTATATCGCCTTCCTGTTCCCGGGCTCAAACTATCTATTAATCGTCAGACTTATTCGGGTCATGCGCATATTCCGTATATTAAAGCTGGCTCGATTTCTAAAAGATTCCAATATATTGCTGCGATCCTTATTGATGGCACAGCGCAAAATCCTCGTCTTCTTTAGCACAGTCGTAATTCTGGTCACCGTACTGGGTGCATTGCTTTATGCCATCGAAGGGCCAGATAACGGCTTCACCAGCATCCCAGCAAGTATCTATTGGGCAATCGTAACCATTACAACTGTCGGCTATGGTGATATCGTGCCCCAAACCGATCTCGGCAAAACACTGGCTGCATTTACTATGCTGCTGGGCTACTCGATTCTGGCAGTCCCGACAGGCATTATTACTGCAGAGCTCAGCCAGGAAATGAAAACTCAGCGCGACCTTATTCGCTGTATAAACTGCTCCACCAGCGGCCACGAAGCTGATGCAAGTTATTGTAAGAAATGTGGTGCGGAATTGCCGGAGAAGGTTTAAGTACTTGTCTTTGATAGCGAGCATAAGAAAAAAGCGGCACAATAAATTGTGCCGCTTCACCTAGTCAACTGGCGCTATTGCCAGTCATTATTATTTTATTGAGTTTTTTCAGCAGACAGAAAACCAACCGCACGATCCGGGAAATCCGTAAACACCCCCATCAACGTTGGCGGTATTGTAGAAAATATCCAACATATCGTTAAAGTCATTCGCATAGGCAGGAATACGACCAGTGTCGGCACGGAAAGTATAAGGGTGAACCTGCATACCTTCCTGGTGAGCAGCCTTCACCAAGCCAGTCAGCTTGATATTACCCTTGGTCGACTGATCAGAAACGACCATTGGTTTCCAAGGGCCGACGCCATCAGCATATTTGGCGACTTTTTCCATCCCGCCCTTGGCAAACATCCAGTCATAGTTATAAGGCTGGGCCTGACCTTTGCTGTCATACACCATGGTTTCGTTCCAGTCAGTGTAGGCCAATAGCTGCACTAGCTTAACGTCCATCCCCCCCATTGCAGGCATTAGCTCTTCATGGATACGCTTGAGCTCATTAAAGTCAAACGTCTGCAGAAAGACATTGCTGTCTTTGCTAATGTAGCCATAGCCTTTAAGTACTTTCAGCACAGCTTTACTGATATCTTTGCCTTCATGACGATGGAACCACGGCGCTTTGATTTCAGGGTAAATACCAATGTCATAACCCAGAGATTTATTCAACCCCCCCTGGATCATCTCAATCTCTTCTTCGAAGGTAGGCACTTTAAAGTCAGACTGCCACATCGGATAACGCTCAGGGGAACCCCTGAACCTGCTTACCGTCTTTGATATTAAAGCCTTCGGTTACGCTTAGCTGCTTAATTTCGGCCAAGGTAAAATCAATCGCATAATAACGGCCATCATCACGGGCACGCTCAGGAAAAACCTTCGCCACATTTGTGACGCGATCCAGGTAATGATCATGTAATACCACTAACCGGTCATCTTTGGTCATCACCACATCCTGCTCAATGAAGTCAGGCTTCATCGCATAAGCCATTGCTTTGGCTGGCAAAGTATGTTCAGGCAGGTATCCTGATGCGCCACGGTGGGCAACAACAATCTTATCGGAATCTTGAGCTGATTGAGCGAAAAGGGGGGGAAGCAAGCAAGGTGCTACCAATCGCAGCGGCAAGCCATAATTTTTTCATTATTATCGTCCTTAACAATCGATACATTTCATTGGGGAAAGAAAGCATCATTGGGTTATTCAACCAAAGCATAGTAATCAGAATTGAACCATCATTTTAGACCTATTGCTCTAAACGTGATCGAAAACAATCGATTTGGAACATTTTATTTTCGAATGGTGACACTAGATCAAATTTAATTGTTCGGCTGAAAACCAATTGGGTGTCACATGCCTGAAGTGTATTGTCTCGTTATTTCACTATTGTGACGCCACCGATCGCTAGGGATAAAAAAACCGGAGCCAATGGCTCCGGTTGATGCTGTTTGCTAAAAGCGGCTTTTACTTACGTCGCCAAGTCGTACCCTGCGGGCCGTCTTCAAGGATAATATCCATCGCCAGCAGCTTGTCACGAGCCGCATCAGCTGCAGCCCAGTCTTTCGCTGCTCGGGCATCCAGCCGCTGCTGGATAAGCGCTTCGATTTCAGCAACATCATCACTTTCACCGGCACCGCCTTGCAGGAAGGCCTCCGGCTCCTGGCCCAACAAGCCAAGAATATCAGCCAACTCACGCATACGAGCACCCAACGCCGAAGCTGCAGCTACGTCATCAGACTTCAGTCGGTTGATTTCTCGCACCATATCAAACAGTACGGAATATGCCTCTGGCGTATTAAAGTCATCATCCATCGACTCTTTGAATCGCGTGACGAACTCATCACCACCAGCAGCAGGGACTTGCGTATCCAAACCACGCAATGAGGTATATAGACGCTCAAGGGCAGAACGCGCCTGCTTAAGATTATCTTCGCTATAGTTCAGCTGGCTACGGTAGTGACCAGACATCAAGAAATAACGTACAGTTTCAGCATCGAAGTAACCCAGTACATCGCGAATGGTAAAGAAGTTACCCAAAGACTTGGACATCTTCTCGCGATCAACCATTACCATACCACTGTGCATCCAGGTGTTCACATACTGTGAACCCGTTGCACAGCATGACTGGGCAATTTCATTTTCATGGTGCGGGAACTGCAGATCAGAACCGCCGCCGTGGATATCAAAATGATCACCAAGGATCGCCGAGTTCATTGCCGAACATTCGATGTGCCAGCCCGGACGACCAGCCCCCATGGTGATTCCCCACGTCGGCTCACCCGGCTTTGACATTTTCCACAGCACGAAATCCAGCGGACTGCGCTTAGCCGTTTCGATATCAACACGAGCACCGGCCTGTAGCTGCTCAAGATCCTGTTTCGACAGCTTGCCATATTCATCAAACTTGCTGACTTCAAACATTACGTCGCCGTTATCGGCAACATAGGCAAAGCCGCGCTCGATCAGGCGCTCACACATCGCAATAATTTCAGCAATGTAAGCCGTTGCGCGCGGTTCAATGTCCGGACGCTTCATGCCTAGCGCATCGAAATCGTTGTGCATTTCACCAATCAAACGTTCAGTCAACGAATCACAGCTTTCGCCATTCTCTGCCGCTCGTTTAATGATCTTGTCATCGATATCGGTGATATTACGAACAAAGGTCAGGTCATAACCTGAATAGCGCAGGTAACGCGAAATCACATCGAACGACACGAAAGTACGGCCATGACCGATGTGACACAAATCGTAAATGGTAACCCCACAGACGTACATGCCTACTTTACCAGGCTGGATGGGTGTAAATTCCTCTTTCTGTCTAGTGAGCGAGTTATAGATCTTTAACATGTCTCGTAGTTACTCATTTTATGGGGTTACTTTAAGAGGAGTAATTACACCTCTTATGGCAAATGAAGGCAAGGAAAAATGCGCTAAGAACGTGGTTTATACCCGCTTGGGAGATAAAACACTCACTGTGTCGAAAAGCGCTGAACAGGGCGGTAATTGAATTCCCGTTTTCAGTTCTGTTCACCTATAGTTATACCAAAGTGTTTACTTATTGGTTTGGCATAAAATTCGGTGAAATAGTCACCTTATTTCACCTTAGACAGAGAATGATGAGAGATCATGTTGACGCCTTTCCTTAGTAATATAAAATCCAACATTTAAAGCAATAAACATCCATTAAAGGACAAGCTCATGGTAACGCTTCACACTACTTTTGGTGACATCAAGATTCAGCTAAACACAGAAAAAGCGCCTGAAACGTGTGCAAACTTCCTACAATACTGCCGTGATGGTTTCTACAGCGATACACTTTTCCACCGTGTTATCGATGGTTTCATGATCCAGGGCGGCGGCATGGCTTCTGGTATGGAAGAAAAAGAAACCCGCGCGCCAATCAAAAATGAAGCGAGCAACGGCCTAAGCAACAAAGTGGGTACGCTGGCAATGGCGCGTACTATGGAGCCGCATTCAGCAAGCTCACAGTTCTTCATCAACGTTAACGACAACAAATTCCTAGATTTCAAATCAGAGACACCTGATGGCTGGGGCTACTGTGTATTTGCAGAAGTTGTTGAAGGTATGGACGTTGTAAACAAGATCAAAGCAGTTTCTACCGGTAACTGGGGGCTATGTTCACCAAGACGTACCAGTTGAAGAAGTTGCTATCAACAGCGTAACTATCGAAGAGTAATCAATACTCTCAGGGTGGCCTGACGGCCGCCCTCCCTTCCTTATGACAATACTGTTTATTTCTGATCTGCACCTCAGTGCCGAGCGTACCGATATCACCGACTGTTTTCTTACTTTCATGAAAAAGGAAACAAAGGGGATCGATGCACTGTATGTATTGGGCGACTTATTCGAAATGTGGATAGGTGACGATGACGACTCTCCCTTCCACCAGCAAATCAAGTCCGCCTTTAAGCAACTGACTGATTCTGGTGTTCCCTGCTACTTCATTCACGGGAACCGTGACTTTTTGGTCGGAAAGCGATTTAGTCTGGAAACCGGTGTGCAGCTGTTGCCGGAACATACCGTGATTGATCTGTATGGCAAGCCGACGTTGATCCTGCATGGCGATACCTTGTGCACACTGGATGATGACTACCAGCGTTATCGGAAGAAAGTGCATAACCGATTTATTCAATGGCTATTCTTCCGCTTACCGTTGTCCTACCGCCAAAAAATCGGTAACAAACTGCGTAGTAACAGCAGCATGACCAACCAGGCAAAACAACAAGATATCATGGATGTCACGCAGGAGGAGGTAGAGAAGGTGATGGCAGACTATCAAGTGCTGGCGATGATTCATGGCCATACACACCGCCCTGATGTCCACAGCTTAACGGTCGACAGCCAGCCCGCGATACGGACAGTACTCGGTGACTGGTACGATCATGGTTCGGTGCTGGTCTGCACTCCGGATGGCTGCCAGCTGGAAACGCGAGATTTTTCCCTGTCGCTCTAATCGCAGCACTTCCACCAAATAGCTCATAACTACAGCTCATTAGTAAAAAGGTACGCCATGGCGTACCTTTTCTTTTAATTGTTCCTGAACTCACAATAGCGATTGAGCAGAGTTCAACTTTGCACGTTCACCCGACCACGATCGGTACATCGACAGTGAGGTATAAAGTACCACCCCGATCACCAACCAAGCTAACAGCTTCAGATCCAACGATTTAACCAAATAAGCGGCAATGACAACGCCTATCGGTCCTGTGATCGCAACAATCATTGCCGCCCGGCTGTTAATACGGTCCATCCGGATAAAGCTGCCTGCCGAGAAGAAAGTCAAGAATGCACAGGAACACATCATGATCGGAAATGCGGCTAGCGGATGCATACCCCAGCAGGTACACCATTGTCATACAAGGGGCGTACAGGCCAATCCCAACAGTCATCAAAGCACCAAACAGGAAGTTGCCGGCAATCGCAACACCCAGTTTCCAGCCACTAAGCCCCCCCAGAGCTAACCCGCCAAGAGGAAACAGCTCCAACTGGCCCGCAAGCATCAGACTGGCAACCACCAATAACGCTCCGCTCATCGCTAGCCGGATCAACTGACGATCCCAGCCGGACACGAGTCGAGCGCCGACCGTTGCGCCCAAACAGGCAGCCAGGACCAAACTCACCATGGTAACTTCGTCAACATCAATCGCCGTCAGAAAGATCAGCGACTGGGCGACGGTAGCCACTACCGCCTGGCAGTTCAACGTGCCTGGCAACAGCTTGTCATCAACCAGCTTAAATTGTTTATATCCGGCCGTTTTAATCGCAAAGCTGCCAACCCCCCCGAGGGTATCGCAAAAATTGGCAAAGCCACCAATAAGGCCAATCGGAAAAATCTTAGTGTGCGCTTCCTGCGTTCGGTTCTTGCGCCATGCATTCAATAACATGACAACAAAAACACCTCCACCTACAAGCAATCCAGCTTGTATGACTGTAAACACCGTCATATTTTGCACAAAGTCTAACTAAAGGGGGCTATATTGTGGATCAACTAAGTGAATGATTCTATGTTGTTGGTCACAGTCATGATTTGCTATTAGCATCACTATGTGAAACCATAAATATTCGTAGTATTTAGTCTGTTAGGCGGCCTTGATATAAACGCGGTTCCACCCCCTTTAAAATCACTGTCGCCAGATAGATTATCAACCATAATATTAATAAATTACGTCGTACTTCATGCACTCATATCTTGCTCGACAACCTGTTTTAAACAGAGATAAAGCAACCGTTGGCTACGAGTTGCTGTTTCGTGACGGACCAAATAATTGCTTCCCGGATGTTGGTGATGAACATGCAACGAATCGTCTGTTAGCCGATAATTTCTTTACATCTGGGGGCAATAGAAGCAACGGGGGGGTAAAAAAGCCTTCGTCAATTTTCCCTATAACAGCCTGATTCAGCGCACGCCGCTGATGTTTCCCAAAAAAAGCTTTATTATTGAGATCCTGGAAACCTGCGATCCAAGTGACGAATTGTTAGAAGCCGTTATCGAACTCAAAGAAAAAGGGTATACCCTTGCCCTTGATGATTTTATTCCTAGTGCATCATGGAACCGGTTTTTGCCGCATATCCACATCATTAAGTTTGATATTCGCACAGTACCTATTGCGAAGGCCCGCTTCTTCATGCGCCACCATAAAGACAAAGTAAACAAAATCCTGTTTCTGGCCGAAAAAGTCGAAACCCATGATGAGTTCACCGAAGCCTATGATGCTGGTTTTGACCTTTTCCAGGGTTTTTTCTTCAGCCAGCCGGAAATGATGCAGCGAAAAACGCTAACGCCGTGTGCATTGACCACTCTGCGCCTTTACAAGGAAATTACCCTGCCCGACGTGGATTTTAGTACCGTCGAAAGTATCATTGCCACCGATGTCTCGCTGTCTTACAAACTGCTGCGTCACGTCAACAACATGAGATACACTCGGGCAAAGCCCATTTCCTCATTCAAGCAAGCGCTGGTCTATCTCGGCGAGGAACGCCTGAAACGGTTTGTCACCTTCGTTGCCACCGCCCATGCAACTGAGAAAAAACCGCAGTCACTCTACAGCCTGTCGCTGCAAAGAGCACACTTCTGCGAACGTTTGAGTAACCTGGCCGCAACAGAAATAATCGGTAACCAGGCCTTTTTAACCGGATTATTCTCACTACTAGACTCCTTACTCGATCAACCGATTGAAGATGTGATCACCCTTCTTCCCCCCCTCAGTAAAGAAGTCCAGAAGGCACTGGTGCACCAAACTGGCCCACTAGGTATATTCTCAAATTAATCATGGCATACGATAAAGCACAGTGGGAAGACGTCAGCGAACTAAGCAAACAGCTCGGCCTCAATGAATCAGACGTTGCAGATCTCTATATGGAGTCTTTAAAATGGGCCTCTTATTTTGAAAAAACAGCGACAGACTGACTTATGTCTACCCTAGCCCAACTATGCCCGTGCGGCAGCCAGAAAGTACTGACAGCCTGCTGCCAGCCAATTCATCAAATGCCATCGCGCGCCCGACACCCAGAACAGCTAATGCGAGCCCGATACAGCGCCCATGTTCTGGGCCTTGTTGATTTTGTTGTTGCGACCTACCATCCAAGTTGCGAGGCCGAGCAGTACCGTGAAGCCATCGCCGAATCAGTCCACTCCCGCTGGCTTGAGCTTGAAGTCATCGACAGCGATATTGCCGACAACGGCGAAGGTTTTGTCGAGTTCAAAGCATATTACCAAGAGGACGATGAAGCTTTTTTCCTGTATGAAAAATCACGCTTTCTGCTAGAGTCTGTGGGCGATGAAACTCAGTGGTTTTACATTGATGGCGAGTATCCCCCTGCCACACGAAGAACCGGAAGTTCCCACACCGGCAAGTAGCGGCAAAATCAGCAGGAATGAACCATGCCCTTGCGGCAGTGGAAAAAAATTCAAAAAGTGCTGCGGATAACCATATCTGCCTATAACGAGGTCCGGTCAAACGGGCTTCTGTTTTTCCACTATCATTTCCTACTCCAAACACGTTACATTACATTTACCGATAATTAGAACCTCCTCACACTCTGTCTAACAAAACAGACAAACCGAACAAAAAACACTCAACCCTCAGCTTTCATTGTCGATAAATTGACCACACCCCTTTTTATGTAACGAGACAATGACATGATCAATCCAAACAACAATCTGCCGTTGACCGCTCAAAAACAACTGAAAAAGGTTACTCAGGCATCATTAATTGATGAACGAAAACAAAGAGTTGAAGCCAAAAGCGAAGACAACGAAAAAGATCCCCCCCAAAGAGCAATCCCCCAAAAAGCCCGTCCAAAGGCTTGCTTGATATTTATGTCTAGCGATTGTCATATTTCGACAAAAAATTCGCCCTGTAATGCTACCTAAATGTTAAGCAATTATTTTTACATCCAAAAAACTCAGGCTACCTGCTTGGTTTACCATCCAGTCCAGAGCCATTTGTACATATTTCATTTACCGTATATTAATTAATTAATATTTCGTTAAAAATCCTGTTGCAAAATCTAATCAGCTTGGTTAGTGTGAATAGCAAGCAATGAGTTAATAACGATTTAGACAGAGTACATAATTATGCGTATCCCAATGGTAAACATTCATCACCATCATCATCCTGACTAGTCTTTCGGGAGGATACGCCTCACTCTGGAAGACAGACAAAAACTCTTCCAGCGGTCAATAGAAATTACAGAATTCAGACCCTCGGAAGCCTAAACTTCCGAGGGTTTTTTCGTTTTCAGGCTTACAAATAATCGAAACAGGGAATACAACGATGCAGACTCAACGACTACGAATTGCAATTCAAAAGAAAGGACGCCTGAGCAAGGAGTGCCAAGATCTATTCAAACGCTGCGGTATTAAGTTCAACTTAATGGGAGAACGCCTTGTCGTCCACGCTGAAAACATGCCTATCGACCTCTTGCTGGTACGCGACGATGATATCCCGGGTTTGATCATGGATGGCGTGGTCGATTTGGGCGTAATTGGTGAAAACGAACTGGAAGAGGTCGGCCTTGAACGTGCAGCCCTTAACGAGCCTTGTGAATACACCAAATTGCGTCGCCTTGATTTTGGCGGTTGCCGCTTATCCATTGCCATCGATAAAGACGAGCAATACAACGGCCCGCAGGATCTGCACGGCAAACGCATTGCAACCACCTACCCTCAGCTGGTTAAACGCTATATGGACAAGCAAGGCGTAGAATTCAGCCCATGCATGCTGAACGGTTCTGTCGAAGTAGCCCCTCGAGCGGGCCTTGCCGATGCTATCTGCGATCTGGTATCGACCGGTGCCACTCTCGAAGCAAACGGTCTGAAAGAAGCCGAGGTTATCCTGCGATCCAAGGCGGTACTTATCCAGCGTACCGGGGGAATTTAGCAAAGACAAGCAAGCACTTATCGAACGTATCCTGACTCGTATGCAAGGTGTCATCCAAGCCAAAGAATCGAAGTACATCATGCTGCATGCTCCGACAGAATGTCTGGATCAAATCAAAGCATTGCTACCGGGTGCCGAGGATCCAACAGTCTTGCCGCTTGCTGCTGATAAAAGTCGCGTTGCCGTCCATCTTGTCAGTTCTGAAAACCTGTTCTGGGAAACCATGGAACAGCTAAAAGAGCTTGGTGCTAGTTCAATCCTAGTACTGCCAATTGAAAAGATGATGGAGTAACCCCCATGAAAACGGTTGTGTGGCAATCTTTAAGCGATAACCAGCAGGAATCATTGCTCCAGCGTCCGGCAATCACCGAAGGAGCCAACATCACGGCAATCGTATCTGACGTGATTGCTGATGTCCGCCAGCGTGGTGACGACGCACTTTTAGATCTGACTGAAAAATTTGACAAAATTCGCCCGGAGGCGATTAAAGTTAGCACTAATGAAGTGGATGCCGCAGCAGCTCGCCTAAGCGGTGAAATGAAACAAGCACTTCAGCAAGCCTATGACAACATTGCAACGTTTCACAAGGCACAAAAGCAAAAAACACTGCGGGTTGAAACCCCAGCCAGGCGTAGTGTGTGAGCAAGTCACACGACCAATTAACTCTGTTGGCCTATATATTCCAGGCGGCAGTGCCCCATTGCCGTCCACCGTTCTGATGCTGGGAGTACCGGCGCAAATTGCCGGCTGCCGTCAGGCAGTTCTGTGTTCGCCACCACCGATTGCCGATGAAATTTTGTATGTCGCCAAGCTGTGCGGCATTACAGAAATCTATAATGTCGGAGGTGCACAGGCTGTTGCTGCCATGGCCTACGGAACAGAATCAGTGGCCAAGGTGGACAAAATTTTCGGCCCGGGTAATGCCTTTGTTACTGAAGCCAAGCGCCAAGTCAGCAATGACTTCCGCGGCTCGGCCATCGATATGCCGGCCGGTCCATCCGAGGTATTAGTTATTGCCGATGCCACGGCCGATCCTGATTTCATTGCTGCCGACCTGCTAAGCCAGGCCGAGCACGGCCCAGATTCTCAGGTTGTACTGGTTACGCCGGAACCAAGTATTGCCGATCGCGTTGCCGATGCCATCCAGAAACAGCTGATAGAACTGCCTCGAGCTGACATTGCTCGCCAAGCACTCGGGTCAAGCTTGCTGATTGTGGCCGATAGCCTAACCCAGTGTATCTCTATCTCGAATCACTATGGGCCTGAACACCTGATAGTCCAAACTCGAAATCCACGCGAACTGGTGCCACTGTTAGATAATGCAGGCTCCATCTTCTTAGGGGGGGACTGGTCGCCAGAGTCTGTCGGCGACTACGCGTCTGGCACTAACCACGTATTGCCGACGTACGGCTATACTCGAACCTACTCCAGCTTAGGCTTGGCCGATTTTACCAAGCGGATGACTGTGCAAGAGCTAAGCGCCGATGGTCTTCAGCAGTTAGCACCGACAGTTGTCACTATCGCCGAGGCAGAAGGTCTTGACGCCCACAAGCGCGCCGTGACTATTCGGATGGACAAATTGCAGGCTCGACAAGCCGCACTGACAGCAGCAAAGGAGGCATAGTTATGACCGTTTCAAAGCTAGCGCGAAAAACAGTCCGAGAGCTGACCCCCCCCTATCAGTCAGCGCGCCGTCTCGGGGGGCAGTGGTGATATCTGGCTCAATGCCAATGAATCCCCTTTCGCCAATGAATACAACATCAAGTGTAATCGCCTCAACCGCTACAGCACGTGCCAGCCGGAAGAGCTGATCCAGGCCTATGCGACTATGCTAACGTAAAAAAAGAGCAAGTGCTCACTTCCCGCGGAGCGGATGAAGGTATAGAGCTCCTGATCCGCGCCTTCTGCGAGCCGAACCAGGACAGTATCCTGTACTGTCCGCCAACATACGGTATGTATGCGATCAGTGCAGAAACGTTGATATCAAAACCAAAACAGTACCGCTGACAGCGGAGTGGCAACTGGATCTCGCAACAATCAGAGATAATATCGACACCGTTAAGCTGATCTTTGTCTGCAGCCCGAATAACCCTACCGGCAATTTGATCAACCGCCAAGATATTGAGGCGCTGCTTGATATGACAGCGGGCAAAGCGCTCGTTGTTGTCGATGAAGCCTATATCGATTTCTGCCCTGAAGCATCTACGGTTGATCTGCTCAACCAGTACCCGAATCTGGTTATTCTGCGCACGCTATCAAAAGCTTTTGCCTTGGCCGGGCTAAGATGTGGATTCACTCTGGCGAACCCAGAAATCATTGAACTACTGCTCAAAGTTATCGCCCCCTACCCTGTTCCGGTACCAGTGACAGATATTGCTGTTCAGGCCCTCTCGCCTGCCGGGGTTGGCAAAAACCAAGTTTCAGGTTCTCGATCTCAGTGCAAACCGGGGCCTACCTCCAGGCCGGACTGGGGCATGCTGGAAGGCGTCACTGTCTATGATGGCTACGGCAACTACCTGCTGGTGAAGTTTCCGGATGCAGACGCCCTGTTTGGCTCATTATGGAGCATGGCATTATTTTGCGACGCTCCCCGATAGAAAACTGTATTCGCATCAGTATCGGCAACCGCGATGAGTGTGAAAAAACCCTGGCGTTTATCCGCGAACAACTGAACCAGAATTAAGTATTAAAGGAAGAGCATTGTGAGCAAGGAAAAGATTTTATTTATTGACCGTGACGGCACTCTGATTGTCGAGCCCCCCTGTTGATTTTCAAGTTGATCGGCTGGATAAACTGAAGCTTGAACCTTTCGTGATCCCGGCACTGCTTCAGTTACAGGACGCTGGATACAAACTCGTGATGGTAACGAATCAGGACGGCCTTGGAACGGATAGCTACCCCCCCCAGCAAGATTTTGATGCTCCACACAACATGATGATGGAGATCTTCGAGTCACAGGGCGTGAAGTTTGACGATGTCCTTATCTGTCCGCACTTCGATGAAGACAACTGCAGCTGCCGCAAGCCCAAGCTTGGCCTCGTAAAAGGCTACCTGCAACAGGGTCGAGTCGATTTCGCCACCTCGGCTGTTATCGGCGATCGTCAAACCGATCTTCAGTTGGCTGATAATATGGCGATTCGCGGGATTCAGTACCATCCGCAGCCTGACGACGAGAGTTGCATGAACTGGCAACAGATCGTTAAAGATCTTACTACCAGTCCAAGGATCGCAGAGGTAGTACGCACGACCAAAGAAACGGACATCCGGGTGAAAGTTAACCTTGATGAAGCTGGCGGCAACAAAATCGAAACTGGCCTTGGTTTTTTCGACCACATGCTGGATCAAATTGCCACCCACGGTGGTTTCCGCATGGAACTTAGCGTCAAAGGGGGGGATTTGCACATTGACGACCACCACAGTATAGAAGATACCGCACTGGCGCTCGGCCAGGCACTTAAGAATGCCTTGGGTGACAAGCGCGGTATTGGCCGTTTCGGTTTCAGTCTGCCAATGGACGAGTGTCTGGCCCAGTGTGCGCTGGATCTATCCGGCCGCCCTTACCTGAAGTTCGATGCCAAGTTCGGTCGCGAGCAAGTCGGCGACCTTTCGACCGAAATGGTCTCGCACTTCTTCCGCTCGCTGACCGATACTCTGGCCTGCACCCTGCACCTGTCTTCAACCGGCGACAATGACCACCACATTGTCGAAAGCCTATTCAAGGCCTTTGGCCGTACGCTACGTCAGGCTATCCGCGTTGAAGGTACCGAGCTACCAAGCAGTAAAGGAGTACTGTAATGGCAAGCGAAAACCAAAAAGTCGTCATTATCGATACCGGCTGTGCCAATGTCTCTTCGGTGCGATTTGCCATCGAGCGCCTCGGTTATACCGTTAGTGTCAGCAAGGAGCCAAGCATTGTACTGGCTGCCGACAAGCTATTTTTACCCGGTGTCGGTACTGCAAGCGAGGCAATGAAAAACCTCCGGGAGCGTGACTTGGTCGAACTTGTCAAGCAAGTCGACAAGCCGTTGTTGGGAATCTGCCTAGGAATGCAGCTACTGGGCAAATTGTCAGAAGAGCAAGGCCAGAGTGGTACCGAGCTTGTACCTTGCCTTGGCCTGTGTGATGCCCCCTATCAAGAAACTGGAAACCGGTTCTCTGCCGCTGCCGCATATGGGCTGGAATACCGTCACACCGGCCGAAGGACATCCGCTGTTTAACGATATCCCGGCGGGTAGCTACTTCTATTTCGTTCACAGTTATGCCATGCCGGTTTCCGCCGAGGGCATTGAGCAAGGGGGCTATACCATCGCCCGCTGTGAATATGGGCAGCCATTTACCGCAGCAGTCCAGAGCGGTAATTATTACGGGGGTGCAGTTTCACCCTGAGCGCTCCAGCAAAGCCGGCGCCCAACTTATCAAAAACTTTTTAGAGATGTGACTTGTTAATTCAGTGAGCTGAAACACATCAAAAGGACTTAGGATGATTATTCCCGCACTCGATTTAATTAACGGCCTGGTTGTTCGCCTCTTTCAAGGCGACTACGGCCAAGTCACAGAATACAAGGTCGATCCTGCAGAGCAATTTAAGCTATATAACCAAGCAGGGGCAGACTGGCTTCATCTGGTAGACCTAACCGGAGCCAAAGACACATCGGCACGCCAGCTGGATCTGATCAGTCGGCTACTTGCCAGCACACCGGCCAACATACAGATTGGCGGCGGTGTCAGAACCGAAAAAGACGTTGCTGACTTATTGGCAGCAGGTGCCCAGCGCGTGGTTATTGGTTCAACGGCTGTAAAACAGCCCGAGCTGGTCAAAGGCTGGATGGAAAAATACGGCCCGGAACATATCGTCCTGGCTCTCGATGTCAACATAGACAAAGACGGCAACCGCAATGTCGCCATTTCGGGCTGGCAGGAAGATTCCGGTGTCAGCATAGAGGCGCTGCTGAATGACTTTCTGACCGTAGGCTTGAAACATGTCCTGTGTACCGATATCTCCCGTGACGGCACATTGGCAGGCTCCAATGTCGAGTTATATATCGATCTATGTGCCAGTATCCGCAAGTACAGTTTCAGTCTTCAGGCGGTATTGGCGGCTTGAAAGATATTGAAGCCCTAAAGGGGAGCGGCGTGGCAGGTGTTATTGTCGGCCGGGCTCTGCTCGACGGAAAATTCAGCGCTGAAGAAGCCTTTCAGTGCTGGAATAGCTAACAAGCAAGGAGTAACAGCATGCTAGCAAGACGAATCGTTCCTTGTTTAGATGTCCGTGACGGACAGGTCGTAAAAGGTGTTCAGTTCCGCAATCACGAAATCATCGGTGATATTGTGCCTCTGGCCAAGCGCTATGCCGAAGAGGGTGCCGATGAGCTGGTGTTCTACGATATCACAGCCTCAAGCGATGGCCGTGTCGTTGATAAAAGCTGGGTTGCCCGAGTAGCAGAAGTGATCGATATTCCATTTTGCGTCGCCGGAGGTATTAAGTCTGCTGAAGATGCTAGCCGGATCCTGCAGTTTGGTGCCGACAAAGTCTCTATCAACTCACCGGCACTGGCCAACCCGGCGCTGATCACCGACCTTGCCGATAAGTTTGGTGTGCAATGTATTGTCGTCGGTATCGATTCCTACTTCGATGCCGATACCGGTAAATATCAGGTGTATCAGTTTACCGGTGATGAGACACGTACCAAAGCAACCCAGTGGGAAACCCGTGACTGGGTACAAGAGGTGCAGCGACGTGGTGCCGGTGAGATAGTGCTCAATATGATGAATCAGGACGGTGTACGAAACGGCTATGATCTGACGCAGTTAAACATGGTACGCGAAGTCTGCCATGTGCCATTGATTGCTTCTGGCGGTGCAGGTGAAATGGTGCATTTCGCCGATGCTTCAACAAAGCCAATGTAGACGGTGCCCTCGCCGCTTCTGTCTTCCACAAGCAAGTCATCAATATCGGCGAGCTTAAGCAGTATTTGAAACAACAGGACGTGGAGATCCGACTATGAGCCTAGCAACGAATATAAATTGGAAAAAAGTAGACGGATTGGTGCCAGCCATCGTTCAGGACAATACCAGCGGTCAGGTGTTGATGCTGGGATATATGAATGACGAGGCACTTAACAAAACCCTGGAAACCAAGCAGGTAACGTTTTGGTCGCGGACCAAAAACCGCCTGTGGACCAAAGGGGAAACCTCTGGCAACGTACTTCAGCTCAAGAGTATCAAGCTAGATTGTGATCAAGATACGTTGCTGGTAAAAGTAAACCCGGTAGGCCCAACCTGTCACCTGGGCACAGCAACCTGTTTTGACAGCGACAGCACAATCGAAGGACAGGATGAGCAGCCTGCCCTGGTGTTCCTTCATCAACTTGAGCAGATCCTGGCTGCTCGTAAAGATGCCGATCCAGAGTCCTCTTACACTGCCAGCCTCTATGCCCGTGGTACCAAGCGTATTTCGCAAAAAGTGGGCGAAGAAGGTGTTGAAGTCGCGCTTGCGGCAACGTCGGGTGACAAGAAGGAGCTAGTCTGTGAATCTGCGGATCTGATCTATCACTTGATTGTATTGCTTCAGGATCAGGGCTTATCCCTGTCAGATGTCACAGCCAAGCTTCAAGAGCGTCATAAATAGCCTAGAAATATCGTCAAGATAAGTAACGGCTCCAAATGCAGCAAAGCCTGAGTGAAATCACTCAGGCTTTTTATTTCGAGTTAACTCGTTATTTCATGGCTTCTGCCAAGTCAGACTGATATTAACAGCCGAGAGCCTCTTTATAATGCTTGCGGCAAACAGAGACGTAGCGGTCATTACCACCAATTTCCACCTGATCGCCATCAGCAATAGCACGGCCAGTCTCATCTTGGCGGATCACCATATTGGCTTTACGGCCACAATGGCAAATTGTTTTCAGCTCAACCAATTTGTCCGCCCCATGACAGCAGGTACTTGCTTCCCTCGAACAACTCACCACGAAAATCACTGCGAAGACCATAACACAACACAGGGATATGCATTTTATCAACCACTTCAGTCAGCTGATAAACCTGTTCTTTGGTTAAGAACTGGCATTCATCAATCAATACACAATCAATTTTACCTGTTGCATACATATCCTGAAGTTTACGATACAGGTCATCTTTCGCATTAAATAGCTCTGCGTCTTCTTGTAGACCTATACGTGAACTCACCTTTCCTTTGCCATACCGGTTATCGATAGAAGCGGTAAAAATTACCGGTGTCATACCACGCTCACGATAGTTGAAAGATGACTGTAGTAACGTCGTCGACTTACCCGCATTCATTGCCGAGTAATAGAAATACATCTGGGCCATAAGGCTCCCCGTCCAAGCGCAAAAAAACTGCCGAAATGCTACAGAAAACGGCTCTGAATTGAAAGTATCAGGGTCAATCAAAAGGTAACAAATGCGTACCCAAGCAGAATAAAAAAAGCCTGCAATCTCATTGCAGGCTTTTTATTAAATCAGAAACAATATTCTATTAGCTTTTCAGCTTCGCAGCTAACTCTGTCGGGCGACGAGACAACCACATCAGCAGCAGGCAGACCAAAATAAAGGTGATCGTCGCAGCCATAAACGCCACAGCCATTGAGCTAGTCAGACCAAGCACCAAGAAGCCGACTGTCGATACAAACGCCACAGCCACAGCGTATGGCAGCTGGGTAGCAACGTGGTCAATATGGTGACAGCGTGCACCGGTCGAAGACAAAATAGTGGTATCAGAAATCGGGGGAGCAGTGATCACCAAACACCGATCCTGCCAATACAGCACCCCAACATTGGTAGCATCAGCGAAATTTCGGTAGCAGCCGCCAAATCACCAGCGATAGGCAACATGATACCGAATGTGCCCCCAAGACGTACCGGTCGAGAATGCCATCAGACCTGCCAGCAAGAACAAGATTGCCGGAAGCAGCATAGGATTGATATTGCCCTGTACCAGCGTCGACAGATATTTACCCGTTGCCATATCGCTGATCACACTACCGATACTCCAGGCAAACAGTAAGATCAGGATGGCACCAAACATCGACTTCGCGCCAATCCACAGCGTGTTTGCAACATCTGCCATCGGTAGGCGTTGGCGCAATACAGGCACGATCGCAGCCAGCAAGCCAACAATACCACCGTATACCAGCGACATGCCTACATCAGTATTCTCGAACGCACCTAAAATATTAAACGCAATACCATCGGCAGCCAGAGCTTGGTAACCGGTGAAAATCATAAAGAAGAAAGTCGAGAAGATCAGCGCGACAATCGGCATAATCAAATCAAACACACGGCCATTTTCGCTTTCTTCTATTTCCAACTCATCATTAAGATCTTTCGCCTGGCTGTCGTCGTCACCGTTATCAAAACCACGGCCATGGCTAGCCTGCAGCTCATGCTTCTTCATTGCACCAATATCTAACTGGAACCACGCAACAACAAACACCATTAATAAAGCAAAGACAGCGTAGAAGTTCATTGGGGCAAGCTGAATAAATGCACTTAATGCGGAATATTCCGTGACGCCATGCGATACCAAAATACCGCCAATAAGCGTGATAATGTAAGCTCCCCAGCTTGAAGCCGGCATCAGCACACACATCGGGGGCTGCAGTAGAGTCGAGAATATAGGCAAGTTTAGCGCGGGAAACATAAAAACGGTCGGTAACCGGGCGAGAAATAGATCCCACAGCCAAGCTATTAAAATAGTCATCAACAAAGATAAAGACGCCCAAGGAAGCGGCCAGTAGCTTGGCACCTCGCTTACTTTTTATTTTTGTTTGAGCCCATTCCGCAAAAGCACGGGTGCCGCCGGACAGGGTTAGCAATGCCGTCGTCATTCCCAATAATACAAGGAAAGCGACAATACTCATATTCCAGCTATTAATCGCACCATCATCAATGAAAAGACCTTTCGCTGTGCTGCCGACATATTCTGCAGTCGCACCGAAGGAAAAATCTGTCAGTAACAATGAGCCCAAAAGGACACCGACGCCTAATGAAATCAATACGCGACGGGTTAGAATTGCCAAGCCTAATGCCACTAATGGCGGCAAAAGCGAAATGGATGAATGGGAAAAATCTACAATGTTCATGATCTCTACTACAACCGGTCTGGTTGGAGATCTACTGCTGAACACGACAACGTCGCGAGAAAAGAGCATAAGAAAAGGATGTTACCTATTCCGACCCCCCACAGTAGCGCTCCATAGTTAATGTAATTATATACTATGGCAGTGTTGCCCCCCCTATTCGGTGACAACCCCAGCAAGAAGGCATGATGGCCTTACTTACTTCGGCATTGGCTCCTTTTGCAGATCATCAAAGGTATCACCCCTCCAATCTGCTACTTATAGACAATGCGCCTCTACCCTTAGTCAAGGAATGGCTAATTCTACGGGATAGCGATGCATTTGCAACAAGTTACGGTGAAATATTTAACACGAATAGTGAATAATCTTGCCCGACCGCTGGAAAAACAACCAAGTGATAATTATCCATATGTCTCACAATATGAAATAGAACGCATTTAATTAATCAGTCTGATACCGCAATATCCCGATTAATTGCACTAACAGCATGGATTAGCCGTTATTACAAATGAGATTCTTTGAAGCATATTAGAAAAAAATTAATTCTAGGGTAGATATTTTATTTGGCATCAGGGTATTAAAAGTATTATTATTGCAATTATTGATTTGTGACTGCTATTATTATTTAAAATAGTTTTAGGCCAACAGGAAATTAAAAATGTCTGATGCAATGAAAGCGCTGTTAAACCTTCGTAGTCTTCGCGCACTTTCTCGTGAATATACTCTAGAACAACTTCAAGAAGCTCTTGAGAAACTACAAACTGTCGTTAGTGAACGTGAAGAAGCTGAAGCTGAAGAACGTGCTAAAGAAAATGAACGTAACGAGAAACTGGCTCAGTACCGTGAAATGCTTCTAGCTGACGGCATCGATCCAGAAGAATTACTAGCAACTCTGGGCAAAGCGCCTAAAGCAAAACGAGCTGCTCGTCCTGCTAAATATAAGTTCATTGATGAAAATGGCGAAGAAAAAACTTGGACTGGTCAAGGCCGTACTCCAAGTGCTCTGAAAAAAGCACTTGATGATGGCAAAGCTCTAGAAGAGTTTGAAATCGAATAATTGCTGAATATAAGCTGAACAAAAGCCCGGTATTATTACCGGGCTTTTTTATACCTATCTACTTCCTGAAGCAAAAGCCATTCAGCAAATACATGGCCAGTCCTATATACCAAACTAACTCAGACGTTCGTTTCAACGGGAATTACTTGGCTGCGAGGCTAATCACCCAGCGGCCTGCTTTCGTCCTATTCCTTGTGGCAGTTTGGTTACAGGCTCCTGCAGATTTCAAAAGATAAAAAAACCAGACATGTTGTCTGGTTTTTTTCCATATTCAACATTACCGAATTTGGTCGGCCAGGTGGCTGACTGCAAGGGCAAAATAATGTGACCGATTCCACTTTAACAATGTCTGGTAATTACCATATATCAAGTATGCCCTGCCATGATTATCATCTGGTTGAATAAGCCAGGCTTTAATATCTACATTGGGTAATGATTGCCCATTTAATCTTCTAATACCTAACTGTTGCCATTCTGCCAGAGAACGGCTTTTATCCTTTTCAATACCCAATAGCGAATCATTTATACTACTCGGTATTTTCACCTGCCTTCCCCCAGGTATATTTATCATCCCAACCTGACTTGCTCAGATAATTGGCTGCCGAGGCAAAAACATCAGCCTCAGTGTTCCAAATATCGATACGGCCATCATTATTACCGTCTATAGCATAGGCTAAGAATGAGGTCGGCATAAACTGAGGCTGCCCCATCGCTCCGGCCCAAGAACCTTTCATCTTGCTTGGGGGTGATATGGCCAGCATTCAAAATTTCTAATGCCGCCATTACCTGATTACGGAAAAAAGCCTCTCGGCGCCCTTCATAAGCTAATGTCGACAATGCTTCAATCACATTGTAATTACCCGTTAAGCGCCCAAAATTACTTTCAACGCCCCCATAAAGCAACAATAAACCTTGGCTGAACACCCAGTTGCTTACCAATTTCATCCAGAGCCTCTTTATGCTTCCGGTATAATTTGTTTGCTTGCTCTACTTTCCAATCAGGAACCGCTCTAGGGGATATATTCATCTAGGGTCAGTTTTTTTTCAGGCTGATTTTTATCAGCCTTAACTGCACGTTCGGTAAATTCAATACCGTCAAAGGCAGAGTTGATTATCGACTCTGAAATTCCATTTTCCCGCGCTTCTGCTTTCAGCCCGAGTACATATTCGTCAAACCCAGCATCGGCTGCCAACACCGACGATGAGATCCCTAAACCTATGGCCACCAGGACCGACATCAATCTCTTACGCATAGTAACCCTTTATGCATTTCTTTCGGCTTTTTTAGCCTTATACTCTTCAAGCAAATTCGTTACTGGTGGTGGCACCTGCAGGTAATAGCCAATTGTACCCAGAGCTTCTTTTACCTTCTCCACATCAGCCAGTGCTAATTTACGTCCATTATCAAGGTTTAGTACCATCACAAACTGAGGAGTACCAAACGTTGCCATTAGACTCTCAGGAACCTCTGAAAAGTCATCTTTCGTATTGATATATAGATATGTATTTTCTTTTTTTAGAGCTTTTGTAAATTGCACAAAACATCAAAAATAGCCTGTTAGTTAAAGCTTTCATCTAATTCAGACCGCAATTTTGCGAAATCATTCCCACTGATAGCCAGCACAGAGCGATGCAGATGGGGATGCTTGTCTGAATTTCCAACGCTAACGCAAGGATAGCTTGCTGATATACCCTTGGGAATATAACATGCAAGTATCTATGTGATAACGTACCCTAACGGCTAATTAAGCGACAGTCATTGAATGAGTATGGCAAAAACAGCAGAACTTAAAGGGAGCTCTTTCACGCTCTCGGCCCTGCATCTAGTTGACGGGGACATCGAAAAGGCGACCGACTTCTTAAAAGAGAAAGTCAATCAGGCGCCAAATTTTTTCGCCGCTGCGCCTGTTGTAATCGACATCAGCCAAGCTGGCGATAGCATCGATTTCAACACGTTAAAATCAGAAGTACAAAATGCAGGAATGATCCCTGTCGGGATCAGTGGCTGTAAAAATACTCACCTTCAAACTCAGGCAAAGCGTGCCGGGTTTGCTATCATGAATGCAGCACGGCAAAACAAAGCGGCTGAGACCGCGATGGAACCAACCAAGATCATCCGCACGCCAGTCCGCTCAGGCCAGCAAATCTATGCGAAAAACTGTGATCTTGTGATAATGAACCATGTCAGTGCCGGCGCGGAAATTATTGCTGATGGCTGCATCCATATCTACGGCACAATGCGTGGACGAGCGATTGCCGGAGCCAGTGGCCAGCAGCAAGCACGAATTTTTTGTCAGAATTTGCAATCTGAACTAATTTCCATTGCCGGAAACTACTGGCTAAGTGATAAAATCGAAGCTGAGTTCTGGGGTAAAGGTGTCGTTATCTCACTTGCTGAAAATAATTTAAACATAGAGCATTTGGCTTTATAACGTTTGATAAGGAATTAATAGATGGCACGTATTATCGTTGTTACCTCGGGGGGGAAAGGTGGCGTTGGTAAAACAACCTCCAGTGCAGCTATCGCATCAGGCCTTGCCTTAAGCGGCAAGAAAACTGCAGTCATTGATTTTGATATCGGCCTGCGTAACCTTGACCTGATCATGGGTTGTGAGCGCCGTGTCGTATATGATTTTGTCAATGTGATTAACGGTGAAGCCAACCTGAATCAGGCTCTGATCAAAGACAAGCGCGTTGATAACTTATTCGTGCTTCCAGCATCACAAACACGTGACAAAGATGCCCTCAGCCAAGAAGGTGTTGAACGTGTTCTGAATGATCTTACTGATATGGGCTTTGACTTTATCATCTGCGATTCACCAGCAGGCATTGAAACGGGTGCCCAAATGGCCCTTTACTTTGCCGACGAAGCTATTGTAACAACTAACCCGGAAGTCTCTTCAGTACGAGACTCTGACCGTATTTTGGGTATTCTCGACTCGAAGTCACGCCGGGCAGAGCAAACTCTAGAGCCAGTTAAAACGCATTTGCTGCTTACCCGCTACAACCCGGCTCGTGTTACCTTGGGTGAAATGCTGAGCGTCGGTGATGTGGAAGAAATCCTACATATTCCGCTACTAGGTGTCATCCCCGAAAGCCAGGCCGTTCTGAATGCTTCAAATAAGGGTGAACCTGTTATTTTTGACAAGGATTCTGATGCAGGAACAGCCTATGAAGATACTGTTGGCCGCCTGCTGGGCGAAGAACGCCCGTTCCGTTTCTTAGAGGAAGAGAAAAAAGGCTTCCTTAAACGCTTATTTGGAGGCTAAATCACTATGGCTTTGCTAGAGTTCTTCCGCCCTAAGAAACCAACGACAGCGAGTGTAGCAAAGGAAAGGCTACAGATTATCGTTGCCGAAAGGCGTACTGCCAACCAAAGCACGCCTAGCTATCTGCCGCAGCTAAAACAAGACATTCTTGATGTGATCCGCAAATACGTCGAGATCACCCCGGAACAAGTCAGTGTCAACCTAGATCAGAAAGAGGAAGACTTGTCTGTTTTAGAACTCAATGTCACACTGCCGGATGAAGACAAGTAACTTTTTGTGTCAAAAGAAAAGCCCCGGCAAATTTGCCGGGGCTTTTTTATCATTCAACTTTTTATCGTTCAACTGACTAAAATGAGTTACCTATCCAACAGGGGGGGTAACACGCGTTCTTCAAATAAAGCCTTACGCCAGTTCTTCAGCATGTCAGGTAAATCATCTGCTGGCCTTTCCTTCTTCCAGGCCCATAAAATCAGCTGGTTAATCTGCTTTTTAGAGGCCAAAAACTCCGGTGCAAGACCGGTTTCTTTTTCAACCTTGCCGATCTCATCCTTTATCCGCTTCACCAACTGTTTATAGCCGGCTAAATCGACAATACGGACAATTTTTTCCGGGTACTGCTGGGGAGAGATGTCATCAGCGTCATAAACTATTTTCAATAAACGATTTGCATGACGCTGGATTTCCATACTATCGAAGCCTTCTTTGGCCATTACAGCCTTGGATCTAATGTCATAGCGAGCCAATTTCCACAGGTGCAGCTCTTTGACTATAAAATTCAAGGCTAAATCTCGCTTGCGGGCTTCCAGCAGTCGCCACTTGGCAACTTTCTGCAAGACAGCTAGCTGTTTGGGTTCAAGTTGCCAGGCATTTTTAATGTCGAGATACACTTTTTCAGGATCAACCGGTTTTATACGCCGAAGCATGAGCGAAGCGCATTCCTGCTTCAAGGCTTCCAACCAGTCTTTTTCTTCAACCTGTGCCAACAGTTTCTGATACAGCGGCAACAGATAGAAAACATCTGCCGCAGCATAATCGAGCTGTTTGTCTGTTAGCGGGCGAGCCATCCAGTTAGTACGAGCTTCGCCTTTATCCAGCTCTACCCCCAGAAAATCGTTAACCAGAGTTCCGAAGCCAGCTGAAACACCATAGCCAAGAAACGATGCCATAACCTGAGTATCGATCATTGGAACTGGCAAGCACCCCGGCATAATGCTGGAACACTTCCAGATCTTCTCCGCAGGCATGCAGTACCTTGATAACTGACTGGTCGCGAAGCAGCGCCCATAACGGCTCTAAATTTTCAATTTCCAGGGGATCAATCAAAGCCAGGCTGTCCCCATCAAACAACTGGATCAAGCCAAGCTTGGGGATAAAGTGTTCGGGGTGCGGACAAATTCCGTATCAAGCATGACAGCCGCCTGGTTGCGGGCATGCTCACATACTACTTCCAGCCGTTCAGTTGTTGTTATGATTTCAAAATTCACAGCAAACCTTTAATTTTCATCGACTATAACTAACCGAAAGAAAGTGCCGGCATTATAGCCGGCACTCGAAATACACTCATTGTAACCTGAATTTACAGGTTATGCTTCTTGTGCCTGCTTGTCAGACTCTTCTCGCAAGGCACGGCGCAAAATTTTGCCGACATTGGTTTTCGGCAATTCATCTCGGAACTCAACGACTTTGGGGCACTTTATAGCCAGTCAGGTGCTCGCGACAATGCATCAGCAGCTCGTCTCGTGTCAGGCTCGGATCTCGCTTGACCACGCAGACCTTCACCACCTCACCCGATACTTCGTGTGGCAGGCCGATCGCGGCAACTTCCAGTACTTTGACATTCAACGCGACAACATCTTCAATCTCATTCGGATAGACATTAAAGCCCGACACCAAGATCATGTCTTTCTTGCGATCAACAATATGCAAAAAGCCTTCTTCGTCGAAACGTACAATATCACCAGTTGATAACCAGCCATCGTCAGTGAGCACTTCCTTGGTCGCTTCCGGTCTCTGCCAGTAACCCTGCATCACCTGAGGGCCACGTACTTGTAGCTCACCAGTCTGATCATTCGCGACAACATTGCCTTCGTCATCGACCATGCGTACTTCCGTTGAAGGTACTGGCAGGCCGATTGAACCATTATAGTCAACAAGATCATATGGATAGGCCGCAACCAGCGGTGAACATTCCGTTAACCCATAGCCTTCTAGCAGATAATTACTGGTGATCTGCTTCCACTTTTCAGCCACTGCACGCTGCACGGCCATTCCTCCGCCTACCGACAGACGTAAATTGCTGAAGTCCAATTCATGGAAGTCTTCGTTATTCACAAGGGCATTAAACAGGGTATTAACCCCCGGTAATTGCGGTAAACGGATAACGTTGTAGCTCTTTGACAAAAGTCGGAATATCACGCGGGTTGGTGATAAGAAGATTTCGTCCGCCCATTTCAATAAATAACAGGCAATTTACCGTCAACGCAAAGACATGGTAAAGCGGCAATGCCGTAACAATCAGCTCACGCCCTTCGGTCAGTACCGGCCCGTAGGCACCTTTCGCCTGCATAACGTTGGCCAGCATATTGCGATGGCTCAGTATTGCCCCTTTGGCTATACCGGTTGTCCCGCCCGTGTATTGCAGGAAGGCGGTATCCTCACCGGACATAAACGGTTTGACATACTGCATTCGACGGCCTTTACTCAGCGCCGCACGCATAGATGTTGCATGAGGAAGGTGGTACTTCGGCACCATCTTCTTGATGTACTTCACGACAAAGTTCACCAACGTGCCTTTCGGACGGGAGAGCTGATCCCCAAGCCGGGTCAATACAACATGCTTGACACCAGTGTTTTTCACTACTGTCTCTAGGGTATGTGCAAAGTTTGAAACTATAACGATCGCTTTTGAACCCGAATCGTTTAACTGATGCTCTAGCTCTCGCGGGGGGGTATACAGTGGATTGACGTTAACCACGACACAACCAGCGCGAAGAATACCAAACAGGGCAATAGGGTATTGCAGCAAGTTCGGCATCATTACGGCAACTCGGTCACCTTTTTTTAGCTTGAGATCATTTTGCAAATAAGCAGCAAAAGCACGGCTGCGCTCTTCCAACTTGCGGAAGGTCATGACCTGTCCCATGTTGATAAATGCTGTCTGATCTGCATATTTCTGTACAGATTGCTCAAACATCTCAACCAGAGACGGATATGAATCCGGATTAATTTCTGCCGGTACATCTTCCGGATAGCGGTTAAGCCAAACCTTATCCACTTTGCACTCTCCTTCTTTTATCTGGCGTAAACGCCCAAAACTTGCTGTAGGCGGAATTATTCAAACAACTGTTTGTTACCACCATTACAACATAATTAACAAAGAGCCAACAATGACTGATTAGACCAGTTGCTAAAATTTGATGTGAATACCACAATATGTTCACAAACAGCCTGCGGGCTTTCAATATGACAGTGATGACCACCATCAACTTCCGCCTGGGAACTGTGCTGCAACCAAGGCCTTCCGCCTCCGGCTGCTTGAGTGTTGTAAATCCGCTCCGGCCAAGAATCGACAAGACCGGGCACTGAATTTGAGACATTAGCGCCTTAGCGTGTTCTTCCGCCATCCGGTACAGGGAGTCACAGCGTAATCTGCTATCATGCCGCCAATACCAGTTCGAACCATCCTGATATGTCGCACGCTCGACCAAGGGGGCAAGTTGCACTGTCGACAGTTGATTTACAGTACAACGTAGTTTCAGGGCTTCCTGAAAAGACGACATACCCCGGCCTTCCCCTTGCTTGGTCCGCTGTTCAGCCCGACGACGATGTCGCTGCCTGCTTGCAATACCATCACGAAGACGCTTTACAACCTTTCCCGGAGACTCATGAAGCGGGGGGGACAATCCTTCAATTAACACCAACCCTGCAATGTTGTCCGGAAATACTGCCGCATAGCAACTCGCCACAAACGCACCCAATGAGTGCCCGACCAGATAGACTTCTCTATCTGGCAGTAATGCCATCAGCTGGTTTAAATCATCAATATAATCGAAAAAGTAATAGTAGTTATCCTTACCCCGAGGTTGAGAATGACCATGGCCGGGCCAGTCGATCGCGATCAGATGAAACTTGTCGGCCAGCATCACGAACAAAGCGTCAAAGCTGGCGGCATTATCCTGCCAGCCATGCAAAAACAACAAAATCGGCTTTTGATCACATGGGTAAGACAACGGCGATGAAGGCGAAACAATCTCGCCCGGGTGCTGAAATGAACACAGTCCCGCCAGCGTTAACTCCGCCAGCTGAAAGTGTGTATTGGACATTATACTCGACACAACATTCTCAACCTACTTGGTTACCCGCTGCGTAACTTCTCCGCGAGTAAACCCCACGCCATAACTCATAAACGAGCACCGGGTTCCAATACAATCATGGTAACGGGCAAAGTCGTCAATCCGGATTTCCTGTTTTACCTGCCACAATTGCTGCCCCGAGATGCTAACGACAGGAAACTGATACTCAAACTCCCCCCACCGTTCCTTGTTCTTGGCCATTGATTAGGCCAACAACGGTCAACAGTCGACCCGGGCGATACTCCAAAGGCTCGATAAAGCCATCCGCATAGCCAACAAAACGTCCTTGCGGCTTGGCATCGATCTTGGGTCTACCGTCGCTTGTCAGCGGCAAGCTGACAATCTCAATTCGGGTACGTTGTTTTTCATTATGAATTGCAGCAATAACGCCACCCCAATCGAACTTCCTTTCCCCTGAGCCATTGCAGGATTTTGGCGAATCAATTTGAAGTCGGAGATTGGGCTCTCTGACTGAGTGTGCAGGCTTTCGGGCACGCTGGCGCAGCCTACCATAAAGACCAGTAACAGCCCAAGAAATAGCACTCTAAACATCAGATACTCCTAGACAAATGCTCATTATCCGCCCAACTTATCAGGTAGCGGAACACGCTAAACGTAGACATCGACCCCCAACCAGCGCAGACAGCTCATCCTTGCGGTTTTGATACATCACTCCCCATATAGGAATCTAGCGCCTGGCGGTGTTTCCCCCCCTCAGGCTCGTCGTACTGAATTCTGGAGTGGGCATCTTGAATCAATTCCGGGTCACGAACAGATTTCGCTACCGCTTTTGCAACAACTGTCTGCTCAGCAGCAACAGGCGCCTGTGTCGGTTTGTTGGTCCGGGGGGGCTTGTGCGGTGACTGTATTGAAGTTGGTAAACGTTGGATTGAGACCATAATGCAATACCTATCGGAAGGAATAGCGGAAAGTTCTAGATCCTAGAGCTGACGGTTTGCGCCTCCTCAGGCTAAGATAGCCACAAGCACGGCGCAAACTCGCTAATCCTGACATTTATTCACGGCCAGGCAGCTTCTTCCAGGTTACCGTATCACGCAAGTAAACTGGGCTGGCATGCTCTGCTGAAACCGATTCACCTCGACCCAAAGCAAATTTAGCCAAGTGGACCATATCCTGGGGAATCGGGATATAAAACAGTCCCTTTTTCCATTTGGACCTTCAGCTGAGCGAGAGGTTCAGCATAGCTTTCCCAACCTGTACCGGCTGTTAACCAAATACCGTTATCAGCGCTGAACTGCTCAACAAGCCCTTCAGGCTAATAACCAATTCACTGTCGATCACACGCCAGTCACCATCAGCCTGGCGCAGGTACTGCCCCCCCCAGTAAATCTCTCCCATTCGAGCATCAATCGAACTCAATACCTGCTCGGATTGATGTACACGGTAGGTGCCCTGAGCCATTGCGGCCAGTGTAGAGATACCCAGCATCGGCAGATCAGCACCAAAGGCCAACCCCTGGGCAATACCAATACCAATACGAACACCGGTAAAGCTTCCCGGTCCGCGGCCAAAAGCCAGTGCATCTAATTGGCCGAGCTTAAGACCACCTTCGGCCAAGACAGTATCTACCATCGGCAGAATTTTAGTCGTATGCTCACGCGGCGCATATTCGCAACGTGAAATAACATCATCGCCTACCATTAAGGCAACAGAACAATTTTCGGTGGCAGTATCGACTGCAAGGATTTTGGTACTCATTCAAGCCTCTGAATGCTGATCGTCACACTGAACAGTACGCTCGTTACCGTTCACTGCAGACAAAAATTGCCCGACACCATTTACATCCCGCGTACGTGGGATTGATGGCAGGCTTCTTAAAAATACCGCGCCATACGGACGCGTTACCAAACGATTATCACATATGACCAGAACGCCCTTATCCTGCTTATCACGAATAAGACGCCCAACGCCCTGTTTCAGGGTGATCACTGCATCAGGTATTTGAACTTGCGAAAAGGGATCGCCACCACGCAGGCGACAATCTTCAATTCGCGCTTTCAGCAACGGGTCATCCGGTGCTGTAAAAGGCAATTTATCGATGATAACACAGCTAAGGGCTTGCCCTCTAACATCAACGCCTTCCCAGAATGCGCCTGTGGCAATCAATAGCGCATTGCCACGCTCCAGATACTCTGCCAGTAACTTTTGCTTGGTGGTCTCCCCCTGTACCAATACCGGTAAATCCAATACAGAGCGGAATCCTTCCGCCAGCTCGCGGACCATCTGGTGCGAGGTACAGAGGAAAAAACAGCGTCCATTGTTGCCAGTTATTACCGGTGCAAGCATTTCCACCAGCCTGTCGGCAAGACCAAAGCTATTTGGCTCGGGAAGAAAGCGAGGTACACACAGCAAGGCCTGCTGCTGATAGTCAAACGGACTTTCCAGTGCAAACTGTTTCTTGGGCGCTAACCCAAGGCGGTGGCTGAAATGGCTAAAATCATCATCAACAGCTAAGGTGGCAGACGTAAATATCCAGGCTCCCGGCTGCAGCAGCATCTGCTCGTGGAACTTCTCTGCCACCGATAGTGGCGTAATATTCAGGCTAAAATGACGCGGGGTACATTCATACCAATAGGAATAACCGGTAATCGAGGTATCGGAAAGCCTTGCCAGTTTTGCTTTCAGCAGCGTGGCCCGCTCAAAAGCCGAGTCTAGTAATTGGCTTCTTCCCAAAGCGAGCTTAAGCACCTCATGAGTTAGATCAAGTGCATCGTTTAATCGGGTCAGCTCACGCTGGATCGCCGGGCTGGTTATGGCTTCTCGCCAATTGCCCCCCGAAAGCCGGGGGGGTCACCTAGCACAATCCGCAAATCAGATGCAGCCTGAGCCAGTCGATCGGCCGTTTTTTTGCAACTGACGCATATCTTTCGCTTCTGTGCGGTAACCAATTTCGACATCCTTGGCCAGCTCCTGAACCTGACGGCTGGTCAGGCTCTGACCAAAATATTGGCTGGCAATATCTGGCATTTGGTGAGCCTCATCGAAAATAAAGACTTCCGCTTCAGGGATCAACTCACCAAACCCTGTTTCCTTGATCGCCAAATCAGCTAAAAACAGGTGATGATTCACCACCACTACATCAGCTTCCATCGCCTTACGCCGGGCTTTAACCACAAAACAATCTTCGTAAGACGGACATTCACGGCCAATGCAGTTATCATTGTTTGAGGTGATCATCGGGATCACCGGACTGTCTTCGGCAACGGTTTCGCACTCGCCAAGATCACCTGTATGGGTCGTTGATGACCAACTGCGGACTTTAACCAGCTGACTCAGTAGCGTCGGATCGACATGGGTACCATGCTTTCGGTGATCTGGCGACTCAAACGATCGAGGCACAGGTAGTTAGCCCGTCCTTTTAACAGAGCAACCCGTCCGGTAAAACCCAGGGCATCGGCCATTAAAGGCAAATCGCGATGAAAAAGTTGTTCCTGCAGATTCTTTGAACCGGTACTGATAATCGTTTTTTTACCGCGAACCAACGCCGGCACAAGGTAAGCAAATGTCTTGCCGGTTCCCGTTCCCGCCTCGACCACGAGCTGAGTCTGTTCACAAATTGCGTCATCTACAGCCTTAGCCATATCAATCTGCGGCTGGCGAGCCTGGAAACCGGGTATGGCTTTGTCGAGTGCGCCTCCGGAGGCGAAAAACTTGGCAATCATTCCAACGAGCTTATTGGTTATATATACAGTAAAAGGCCGTCCATTATGCCAAGTTTGCCAGCCTGCGACTACGGTTATTTATACCCAGGATGCCGATGAGTTAGACAAGCAGATCTCTGGTTGCAACATATATAACCGGACGCACCAACTTAGGGCGCAGTAACAATATCTGCTTTGGTCGAGCCGACAATTTCCATCAGATCTTGCTGCTCTTTTTCTGCCACACCATGCTTGTCGAGCACGCTCTTAAGCAACACCTCCATCCGCTGCCAATCTTTCTCTGTAATATTCAGGTGGGCATGGGCATCTTTCATTGTCCGCCCTTGGTACTGACATGATCCGCCAGTGGCATTACAGACCATCGCCGTAACCTGATATTTCAGATAAGGAGCCGGTACCACTTTCCTTGCCGCATCAATTGCCGGGTTGGCGTTAAGGGCATCATCGACCACAATTACATCAATGAAATCGCTGACGACAACCGAGATTGGCTGAAGTCCCCCAAGTCGGCTATACAGCGACTTTTTGTCCCCGGCTTCATTGTCAGCATAGGCGAATCCAATACCGAGTAACGGTATGGCGAATAAGAGAGCCATAAAAAAAACTTCTGCTGTTGTGACAACATATCTCCTCCTAGATAATGAAGATAATTAGTTAGGTTTCTATACGTATGGCAACTATCACGAGTACTAATCTGAATATTTGTTTTGACCCTGAAATAAATACGCGGTAAATAAAAGGGAATGGAAACATAAATATTGTAGTTCAAGGACGCACATGGAAACGAAAACCCTCCTCACCGACTGCCCCAGATGCAATGGGTTTAATATCGAAAATCACCAACATCTGTTACAAGCATCAGCTCAATATTGTTCACAATAATGAATTTGTTGATCACTCCCATAGCCAGTTCTTCATGCGAACAGAGCTGGAAGGTGTTTTTAACGACGAAACCTTCCTTTTTGATCTCGACCGAGCTCTGCCGGAAGGCAGTTACCGCCGTTTGGTCAGTTCGGCCCGCAAGCGCATCGTGATTATGGTCACCAAAGAGGCACACTGTCTGGGGGATATTCTAGTCAAGGCCTTTGATGGCACATTGGATGTTGAGATTGCGGCTGTCGTGGGAAATTACGATACATTGGCGGGTTTGACCGAGAAATTTGATATCCCGTTCCACCATGTCTGCCATGAAGGCTGAGCCGTGAAACGCACGAAGAGAAACTGCTTGAGGCCGTCCAGCAATACTGCCCTGATTATGTCGTGCTGGCCAAATATATGCGGATCCTGACACCGAACTTTGTCGCCCAGTTTCCGCACCAGATCATCAATATCCACCATAGCTTTCTGCCAGCCTTTATCGGTGCCAAACCATACCAACAGGCATTTGAACGCGGGGGTAAAAATCATCGGAGCTACCGCCCACTTTGTTACCAACGATTTAGATGAAGGCCCGATCATTACCCAAAATGTCATCAATGTTGACCATAACTTCAGCGCGGGCGATATGGCTCGCTCTGGTCGCGATGTCGAAAAATCGGTACTGAGCAAGGCGCTGGGCTGGTGCTCGATGACAAGGTATTCGTGCATGGGAACAGAACCGTAATACTCTAGCTACAGATACGAGTACCGAGTTGCGAGCTTCTATAAACTCGCAACTCATAACTCGCAGCTGCGTTACTCTTCCTCGCTCTCAATCACATCTCTTAGCGAACATGGATGCAGCTTGATACATATCCCTTCCTTTTTAAAAGCATATGTAGGATTTGACAGGCGCTCTTTTTCCCCCGATGGCGAGCTGGCTTTCACTTTAATCCCTTGATCTGCCAATTTATCCCAAGGCAGAAGCGGAAATTTCTCATCCAACACCGCTTTGAGCTCCTCGGTATCCTTGGCCTTAGCCGGAATGACAAACTCAAGATGCTCCCAGCCTTGCTGAGGATATGACTTGCTGCCCGGATACGGCAATTCCAACGCCTCTATGCTCCAACGGCCAACCTGAAGCGACTGATTAAAACCGATGACGATAATCGGGCGACCATTGATCTCATTGTTTGACCATTCCTCGCCATACGCAAGCCAAGCTTGGTGCAATTCCTTGGCCACTTCAAGATCATTTACCCGTAATGCAATATGATCAGCCTGGTAGTCCGACAGAGAAATATTCATCTCTTGCGCCAGCGCCTCAATGCGTTCTACAAACGCAGGTAACTCTGCCAGCATTTGCTCGGGATGGAGACCTATATCAGTTAGCTTCTGCATGTTTTTTCTCCAGTTATTACAGTATCGGGAAACGAATGCATAATTATCCATAATTTAAGGTTTATAGAAACCCAGCCAAAGGTGACGACAGGCCTTGTTGCTGCTTGATTTGTGCATAATTTTCACGTTCTACCCATAACGAAAAAAAAATCGCAAACAATGCCTTTTTCGGGTTGCCAAAACACCTAACTTTGTGGGTATTATTAAGGCAATGCAATGTACGTATTCAAGATATCACCTCTTACTCTAAAGAGTGTCCCGTCAAAAATACTCACGTGATCCCAAACAGCATTAATTATGCTGCAATTAATGTGGCCAGCTTACGTGACTATTTTTGACGGTTTGGCTTATAACAGCTCTTGAAGACCGTGACGTTTTTGCCTCGCTAATACAACTTTGCTATTAGCGTACCAAATGATTTAAAGGATAAGCGCGTGAACATTCAAGCACTAATTAACGATAAAGTATCTCTGGCCTTAGAAACCGCTGGCGCACCCGCAGGTAGCCCAGCAGCCGTTCGCCAGTCTGCAAAAGCACAGTTTGGTGACTACCAGGCTAACGGTGTCATGGGCGTTGCAAAAAAACTCGGCACCAACCCTCGCGAGTTCGCACAAAAAGTTATCGACGTACTGGATCTTGATGGTATTGCTGAAAAAGTCGAAATCGCAGGCCCAGGCTTCATTAACATTTTCCTAAACAAATCTTGGCTTGCCGCCCGTGCTGAGGAAGCACTGGCAGACAAGCGTCTGGGTGTCACTGCTGAGGCGCAGAAAAATATCGTTGTTGACTACTCGGCGCCTAACGTTGCCAAAGAAATGCACGTTGGTCACCTGCGTTCAACAATCATCGGCGATGCCGCTGTTCGTACGCTTGAGTTCCTAGGTCACAACGTTATCCGTGCCAACCACATTGGTGACTGGGGTACACAGTTCGGTATGCTAATCGCAAACCTAGAGCGAGTTCAAAAAGAGTCAGGCGAAGTCTCTATGGAGCTGTCTGATCTTGAAGCGTTCTACCGCGAATCAAAAAAAATGTACGACGAGGACGAAGAGTTCGCGAAACGTGCACGTAACTATGTAGTTAAACTACAGAGCGGTGACGAATACTGTGCGGAAATGTGGAAGAAACTGGTTGACGTGACAATGGTTCAAAACCAGCAGAACTATGATCGCCTGAACGTATCACTCTCTCGTGACAACGTGATGGGTGAGTCCATGTACAACGATATGCTTCCAGGTATCGTTGCAGACCTTAAAGAAAAAGGCCTGGCAGTAGAAGATGACGGGGCACAGGTTGTCTTCCTTGACGAATATAAGAACAAAGACGGCGAGCCTATGGGTGTTATCATCCAGAAGCGCGATGGCGGCTTCCTATACACCACGACCGATATCGCTTGTGCTAAATACCGTTTCGAGCAGCTAAATGCCGACCGCGTGCTTTACTTCATCGATTCACGTCAGCACCAGCACCTGATGCAAGCATGGACAATTGTTCGCAAGGCGGGCTATGTACCAGAAGACGTAACGCTTGAGCACCACGCATTTGGCATGATGCTTGGCAAAGACGGCCGCCCGTTCAAAACTCGTGCCGGCGGTACTGTTCGTCTTGCTGATCTGCTTGACGAAGCAGAAGAGCGCGCCACAAAACTTATTGAAAGTAAGAATCCGGATCTTGATGCGACTGAAAAAGAGAACATCGCCAAGACTGTTGCAATGGCGGCGGTTAAGTACGCGGATCTCTCCAAGCACCGTACTACCGATTACATCTTCGACTGGGACAACATGCTGGCATTCGAAGGTAACACTGCACCATACATGCAGTATGCATACACCCGTGTTGCTTCTATCTTCAAGCGAGCCAATGTTGAGCTTGCCGACCTGACTCACCCTGTTGTGATCAATGAAGAGAAAGAGCAAACTCTGCTTTCCGCTCTTCTTCAGTTCGAAGAAGCGGTCCTAACGGTTGCTCGTGAGGGTCATCCGCACGTAATGTGTAGCTACCTATTTGATCTTGCAGGTAAATTCTCAAGCTTCTACGAGGCCTGCCCGATCCTCAATGCCGAAGAAGAAGTGAAGCAAAGCCGTCTAAAGCTGGCATTGCTAACAGCAAACACCATTAAGCAGGGGTCTTGACCTGCTAGGTATCGAAACACTCGAACGTATGTAATTTTTTTGCTATTTCACTCAAAGAAATAACGAGTTACAGACTAATAATTCGAAGCCTTCTAAGGTATCCTTAGAAGGCTTTTTTTATGCGACCAGCACCGTAATCAGTTTGCTTTTGTATTTGCGACAAGAATGGAATTCAAAGTATGAGCAAAGACAGCTTTGTGGAATCGACAGAAACGTTGAAAAAAACGGTTCCCTTGATGATCAAACACAAAGTACCAACCACACCGACCAACTATGCACTCTGGTACACCTATGCGTCTCAGCAGCAACCACTGCTTAACCAAGCTGTTGACCAAGGAATCGAAGCTTTAGGGCATTGTACTCCCACGCTATGTGACAGCCTGTACCAAGAGCTACTGGCCAGCCAAACCGACAAAGACATGAAACAGCTCAAGCAGAGCCTGACGGCAATGATGCAGGAGTTATCCCACACCATGTCAGATACACTGTCAAATGCCGAAACCTTCCAGGGCGCATTGAGCCATACCTTCACCAAGCTGGAGTCAGCCGAGCGAGAAGGCCTCTCATTAGAAGATACCATGACATTGGTACGCGAGTTGATCCGTGAATCACGTCAGATCCAACTAACAACCGGTACCTTTAAGGGACAGCTGAGCAATGCCCAGCAAGAAATTACGGCCCTGCGCGAAGCATTGAGCGAAAGCCAAAAAGAGGCCAATGAGGATGCCCTGACCCGTCTTAATAACCGAAGGGCATTTGAACGGGATATCCAAAGTTATACTGATAACAATATTCCTTTCAGCCTTATCATGATGGATATCGACAAGTTCAAGGATTTCAATGATACCTTCGGTCATTTGCTCGGTGATCAGGTACTTAAAATCGTGGCTCGCCGGCTCCTTGAATGCAGCCGGGACTATGCGCAGTCTTATCGCTTTGGCGGTGAGGAATTTATTATTATTTTGCCGCATAAAACATTGTCTTCGACTCGACAACAGGCGGAAACGATTCGACGGGCAATAGAAAAAATTTCGGTCTTGGACAAAAAATCAGGCCAGCGTATCAACTCTGTCACCGCCTCATTTGGTATTGCAACCAAGCAGGAAGACGAAACCTCGGCAGACGTTATAGCACGTGCTGATAGCCATCTGAACCAAGCCAAGCAGCTGGGACGAAACAGGGTACTCCCTGTCAATTAATCCCTTCACGCTATCGCTAGTTACTGTTACAGCCACCTCTCATTCTCTATTAGATATGCAGGTGGCGATTACTGACTTGGTATTAATTCACTGACCGAAGCGCTGGCCTCCGCCATGCAACCAATCTAGCTCCTCTGGGGGTCGATAACCGCCCGTGAACAGCGTTACGATGCGGAAAACGGCCAAAGCGCTGAACCACATCATGATGGCTGACGGCATACTGATAGAACCCTTCAAAAACCACTGCATGAGCTGGTGACACTGACTGCCGCAGCCGATCAAAGCGGAAGACACACTCTTCCTGATCTTCAACTGTTTCAGAGTGTTCTAGCGGCAAGTAAAAAAAGACGCGTTCAATTGCGCTTAGCTCTTCGTCATGGTTATTCGCCAGGCCCCGTTTGCAAATTGCCAGAGCCAACGAGTCATAGCGAAATGCCGCACTCAGACCTCGGTAGATATTGCGGGTAAACTGATCCAACAAGATAATCAGAGCCAGAGATCCTTTAGGTTCTGCAGCCCAATAACCCAGCTCTCCTAGCCCTGCTTGACTAACCAGCGGCTGAAAACGTTCGGCGATGAGCTTGTCCGTTTCTTCCCCTCCCTGAAACCACAGTGCATTTCGGTCGGTAGCCGGTACTTCCTCACCGAGCTCACCAAACCAAAAATCCAAAACTTCCTGATATTCCGCAGCCATACTTTTACTCCCAAACAGTTATCACAAGCTCAACATGTTCGCAAATACCACAATTATCCACTGACTCCATCAATCTGTGGCTATCAATACTGGCCTTTATTTCAATTGGTATTACCATGGCATGACTAGATAAAAGACTGTTTATCCTTCTGTGGTATTACCAGCATACAGTAGCCCCCACGGATAATGATGAGCAATGTTCCAGCATGTGAGCCGCACAAAATATTTAAGGAATACGACAATGCATTTTACACTCCATCCGCGACTGGCAGCAGATACTACAGTATTAGGTGACCTGCCATTATGCCGAGTATTACTGTCGAAAGAAGCACTAGGTCCGTGGCTGATCCTGGTACCGCGCAAGGAAGATATTACTGAAATTCATCACCTTCCCCCCAGGCAGATCAGTTTGAGCTGATATGTGAATCAAGCGCCGTTGCCAGCCTGTTGGAAACTGACTATCAAGCCGATAAAATCAACGTCGGAGCACTGGGTAACCTTGTTCCCCAGTTACATATCCACCATATTGCGAGGTTTCAGTCTGATATAGCCTGGCCCGGTCCGGTATGGGGGAAATACGAACGGAATGCAGCGAGCAGAAGAGATCCAGCAAGCCCTGGCAGAAGAACTGCGCGACGAACTGGCCAATATTGAAGGGTTCAAGGCCATCTAGCCCAGAGCTTATGTCGGATCCAAAGCAGAAAAAAGGCAACCCTCGGGCTGCCTTTTCAATTTTATCAGCGTACTACAGTTACTGACAGTTCATCGGCCTTTAGGCTTCGATACCAGACATCTTCAGCATTCTGGCAGCATAAATCACTACCACAACCAATAAGCTCTTTGTTGATAGTCCCTTTACGAACCCAGACATCCAGCATGGTATCAACACCGTCTTCACTCATACCGAAATGGTTCGCCAGATCCTTTCTGCTAGAGCGGCCATGCTGTTCAATGTACAGTTTCAGCTGCTGAAGGATCACAGTGCCAACACCTCTTCCGGTTGTTTCTGTCCCTGACGTTTGAAAGCAATATACAAACCCACATTAATCAGGCAAACAAGCCAATCCACAGCATGCTGGTAACTGGGTGCTCTGCAAAATGCGCAACCTGATACACCACGGTTGCAAATGTATAGGCGAGCAACATGGTCCAGCCAGCAATGAAGATTGAGAACTTCTGACCAAACTCACGAACATATGCCCCCCCATCGCCGCAGCACATGGTGTGTACAGCAAGATGAAGATCAAGTAGGCCATTGCGGCAGCCGAGCTAACAAAGTGAGCCTGAATATTCCCGAAGACAGATGCTTCAACTTCTTGCTCTTCGGCAACTGTGTCAAGATCAGACAACTCACCGACTTCGATCCCCCCCAGCGGATCAGAGTAACTGAGATCAGCTAGATTAGCCGGGATGGTTGCAACAGCTTCTTGCAGACTCGCCAGCAAATCATACTCGCCGCCTTCTTCCCCCCCTTCAGACGGAGCGTAAAGGCTATTTAACGTCCCCCCACAACCGCTTCTTTGGCAAAAATTCCGGTGATAATGCCCACCGTTGCAGGCCAGTTATCCTCTTTCACGCCGATAGGTGCAAGTAAAGGCGTCACCACCTGGGCAGCTTGAGACAATACAGAATTTTCAGTATCTTCGTTACCAAACGAGCCATCAGCGCCCAGTGAGTTAAAGAAGCTCAAACAAGCAACAACCACAACAATCGTCTTACCGGCACCCAGTACAAACTTCTTCAGCTTCTGCCATGTTTTGATGCCCACATTACGCATGGTCGGCAATTCATAGTCAGGCATTTCCATAATAAAACTATCACTCGTACCCGGGTACAAGGTGTTGCGCAGAATCATTCCGGTCATTACCGCGGCAAAAATACCGAGTAGGTACAATCCAAAAACAACATTCTGACCGCTTTCAGGAAAAAATGCCGCCGCAAACAGCGCATATACCGGCAGACGCGCACCGCATGACATAAACGGCGCCATTGCTGCAGCCAGTTTACGCTCACGCTCTTGCTCCAGGGTACGGGTAGCCATGATAGACGGAACGTTACAACCGAAGCCTAGTACCAATGGAACAAATGCTTTACCCGGAAGGCCGACCTTCTGCATGACTTTATCCAGAACAAAAGCGGCACGGGCCATATAACCAGAGCTTTCCAGAACAGCAAGGAACAGATACAGACAGGCAATAACTGGGATAAAGGTAGCCACGGTCTGGATACCGCCACCGATACCATCGGCAATAATTGTAACCAGCCAAACCGGTAGATGATCATCGAGCAGGTAATGGCCGCCATCCACCAACAGAGCGCCGGCACTGATATCAAAGAAATCAATGAATGAACTACCGATATTGATGGAGAACATAAACATCAGGTACATCACGATGAAGAAGAACGGAATACCAAAGGCACGATGCAACAATACTCGGTCAATATTATCACTCAGGCTACGGCTTAGCTTGCCTTCCTGACGACGAACCTTCTGGCATAGCTGGTGAAGGTGAGTATAACGTACATCGGCAACCTGAATATCCGGGTCAATATCAACAATCAGCTTATTACGGATATTGCACGCATTGTTTTTTTCGCTTTCAGACAAACCATTGATAACTAAAGTATCGTTTTCTAACACACGAATCGCTTGGGCGCGAACATTCAATGTCTCACTGCTAAACATCGATTCTAGTTCACCAATAGCAGCTTCAAACTGGTCGCCATAGTGTAAAGCGATATCATTAACAGCAATACCTTGGGCCAGCATTTTATGAAGCTGAACCTTAAATTCTTGTACCTGCTTGATGTTATTTGCTGACAGTGATACCACCGGACAGCCCAGCGCTTTTTCCAATGCTTTAATATCCAGCAGCTGACGCTGACGTTGCAGTACATCCATCTTATTCAGTACAACAATCATCGGGCGGCCAAGCTCACGGAGCTGCAAGGTCATATACAGACTACGCTCCAAGCAGGATGCATCAACGACATTGATAATTACATCAGCAGGCATCGTCAGAATGGCACGAGAAGCAATTGCCTCATCGAGGCTGTTGGCATCATTGGCACTGTCTAGGTTATAGATCCCCCCCGGTAAATCCGTTAGAGCAAAGCCGTCCCCCCCAGCGCACTGGTAGTTACCGGTTTTCTTTTCGACCGTGACGCCTGCCCAGTTACCGACTTGCTGCTTGGCACCAGTCAACCCATTAAAGAGTGTTGTTTTGCCGCTATTAGGATTCCCGACAGTTAGAATATTATATTGCATTAGCGTATCTCCACATCAATATTGGCCGCAATTTGCTTGCGTAGCGCAATATCAACACCACGGACGCGCACCTGTAACGGATCACCCAACGGCGCCAAGCGAACAACCGTCACCTGAGTTTCAGGTAACAACCCCCCCATAACCATTAACTTCTTTCGAGTTGCAGAAGGAAGCTCAGACAAGCTGGTTACTACTCCATTGGCACCGCACGACAGCTCAGACAGTTTCATCTCACCCACACCTTAATAAGAATTATTTTTATTCCTACTAGCGATACTACAGGTTGAAACACATTGCGCATTGTCTTAAATCAAAAACCATTTTATTTATATGCGTATTAGGTCTGTTTATTACTGAATCAGGAAAGTCCCGAAATTGCGCTTAAATGAACAACTTTGACGTTGTTAACAACAGCTAAAAGATTTTAACGAAGTATGGTGAGTGAATAGTTGTAACACTGTCGCTTTTTCAACGTATGTGGGCGCTACTCTGATAACTAACAAACACCGGTACCGGTGATATGGTCGGGTTGGCTATATCGCGTTCATTTTTGGGGGAGTGAATGCAGAGCTACCGGCTATTAACTGTGATATTCGCTACGTATTGAGAAGGTGTAATACCAAAATAGCCTTTAAAGCGCGCACTGAAGTAAGACGGATCATTAAAACCGCATGACAGAGCGACATCCGAAATGCGATCACCTTGACTAAGCATTCGCTTGGCTTGTTCGAAGCGAAACTGACTAATGTAGTCTTTAAACGGCATGCCAAACTCTTGCTTAAACTTACGCTGCAAACTACGCTCCGACATATACAAAGCTTTTGCCGCGGTGGCTGTACCGAAGTTGGCATGATGAAACTGCTCTTCGACCAACAGCATCACGCTCTTTCGCCAGGAGGTAATAACCATCTCAGGCGGTAACTCACCACTTCCTGAAATCAACTCCTGGAACGGCGGGCACTCACCCTGTAACAAGAACCGGATATGGTTCAGTACCGTATCAGGCTCGAAAGGCTTGGTGAGCACAGAATCAACATCTACAGCAATATGATCTTGGCTGCTATTTTCTACCATCAACACAAACGCAGCATGACACTCTTTGGGTTCTTCTTGCAGTCGTGCACGAACCTGAAGCCCACCAAGGCCCGGCAACATCAAGTCGCACAATATGATATCAGGCTGATTTTCTTTTGCTAATATCACAGCCTCATAGCCATCATATGCAATGACCAGAGCATAGTCCTGTAACAATGCAGCCAGACACGATACTAGCTCCTCATCAACTGATGCTACGAGCAGCTTAGGCAATTCATCCTGTGCGGCTTCTATTGCTTTGCCTTCGCCAACTGACGTTCTTACACAGCCTTCGCGGTATAGTGGCAAAGTGAGAATAAATTCACTTCCAACACCTTGATAACTAACCACGGATATTTCACCGGCATAGACTTCAACAAGCTGTTTTACGGTGCTCAAACCCAGCCCAAATCCCGCCTCCGGGTTGAAGTCAGTATCCTCTTTGAAATAACTGTCAAAGATGTTTTTTCTGACATCTTCCGGCATCCCTTTACCGGTATCACTCACCGACACCACCAGCTGGTGATCTAAGTCCTTAACCGCGACATTGATACATCCATACCGAGATGTAAACTTAAGGGCATTGGACAATAAGTTACCAATCATAATTTCAAGATGATACGGAGCCACTAGAACACTCACCCCCTCGGTATCATCTTCCAAGCAAAGGGCAATATCTTTCTGATCGGCCTCCAGCTGCCAGCTCATACAACAAGCCTGAATAATCGGGCTAACCCGCTGCTCGCAGGGCTTGTCCGGCTCAAGAAATGCCTGGGCATCCCGGGTCAACAGCTGTTCGACTAGGTGCAAGAATCGTTCGACATTATTAGCAACCAGCTGGAGCTGCTGTGTTTCTTCCCCCCTTGCTCGAGGCATGCATCTTCCTTATCGGCCCGAGGATCAACGACAGAGGGGGGGTGCGCAATTCATGGTATAGCTGAGCCATAAATTTTTGCCGCATATGCAATATTCGCTGCAGATGTTTATTGCTGGCATATAATTGCTTTTTATGTAACTCAATTCTGGCCGTTTGACGGAACACAGACTGTTTGAGGAATAAGTTTTGACGTCGGTAGACGCGTGCTCGCCACACTACAACTGAGAGAAGCAAAGTAACAAACAGAACAACAGACAATGATGTCGACCAATAGGGCAAGTACCATAGGTTCAATACCCGAAACGCGTAACTGACCTTTGGCTGTTCTTGCGGATTGACGTCATCGAACCGTAGTTCTAGCAGGTATTCACCGGGGTTTAAGATTATCTAAGTACAATGACGGACTACTGAGCGACCTCCAGCCTTCCTCACTATCCCCCTTCAAACGATATTGCACCTTGGCCAGACCCGAGAACGGCAGTACTCCGATATTAAAACTTACTGATGATCCATACGGTACGGACAGTAGCTGCGCATTAGCACCAGCAACGCGCTGTAACTGATGATCAATCTGAATGTCACCAACCACAATCGAAAACAACTGAGTATCGGAAGTGAGCAGTGTCTTTGGATCTATCTCCAGCAGCCCTTTCCGGCCACTGAGCAATAATTTTCCTGATTCTAGGATCTCGCAGGCCGGTAAATAGGATTCATTTTCAAACCCTCCAACCAGTGGTGGCAGATGCAGCTTCATCTTTGCGGAAAAAGAATAATAGGAAAGCCCTTGGCTTGTTGTTACCCAGTTCCCTCCACTGTCGCCAACAACACAATATGGCTTGGCGTATGTACCATTAAGAGCAACAGATTCCAGCTTAAGCGGGGTTAGCTTCGGCGAGTATTGAAGATGGTAGTTATTCACAACCCACAACTGACCCAATATATCTTCATATATATCAATAATTCCGCCCTGATTAGCCGTTTGATCAACGATGTTCAACAGCCCGGCATTAAATTTGTATAGACCATAGTCAGTTCCCACCCAGACTTGATGGTGGCGATCCTCAAACAAGGTCGTTACGGCCTCACTGCCATGCGGGGCCTGAAACCAATGGCTACCGAATGCATTGAGCTCTGCCGTATCAGGCCAGTACCGATAGAGGTGAGACTGCATACCAATCCAAACCGAGTTGTAACGATCAATCATCAAACTGGTAATGGGCTGGTTTTGAAACCAAGCAGGTAGCCTTTGAGCCAGCCACTCGCTGCTTTCCAAGGAATACACCTTCAAACCAGAGTCAGTTGCCAGCCAGAATGTACCGTCTTTATAGGCAAAATGGTTGACCCCCTCCTGTTATAGGCAAACGTCTTACGATACTTAGATTGTCTTCAAGCTCAGTCAGTCCGTTGTCTGTGGCCAGCCAGATTCTTCCATCGTCAAGCTGCTGAAGCTGATTGATTTTACTGGCCTGGATCGGGCCTTTTTCTTGGTTATAAGGAACCTGTTTCAATGCGGCCGTTGAGGTGGGTAGATAGTTAATACCGCTGTTGGTTGTTATCCACAATCCGTCTTTCTCATCACGTAACAGCCCCCCATGATGCGATTGCCATTAATAGAGTACTCACCATGGGCATCAGCACTATAGCGAATAACTTTAAATGATTGCTTATCTATATGATTAAGCCTTGCGGAGTCCCTATCCACATACCTGATTCAGTCTCAGCAATAGCGGTAACTGATAAATTATTCCTCAGTATATTTTGAGCCGGAACAAAAGCACGTTCGCTGCGAGATAAATATAGCCCGTTTAAGGTACCAAACCATAACTGACGTTTGCTGTCTTCAAACACCGCCGTCACCGTATGTTCCTGATACAGGAGGGGCTCTATAAACTGGCGATTCCTAAATTCATAAACGCCCTGCTCCCCAGCAACGAAAATCGAATCGCAAGCACCATATACTCCAGTTACAGAGAACGATTTCGGAAAAGGAAAATACTCCGGCTGTTGCTTCCTGTCTGCTATCGCATATAAACCCCGGTTACTCACAAACCAAACTTCTTGTCCCTGGCTGACCACAAACTGGAGAGGTGCCGTACCCACATTCAACTGATGCAGTTCGGTTGTTGTCGGCGAGTAATAGTAAGCAAGGCCATCTTTTACAAGCCACAGCTCCTGCTTGAGCATCACGGCGTCTGTCACACCAGTAATCGTTTCGCCAGCCTCATCGACAGCATTGTTTAGCCTGCTGCCATCATAAAAAATCAATGACCCCTTAACATCAACAAACCACAGCCCACCGTTTGTGTTGTGAATGATTTTTTCAGCTGCCACGAAGCTTCCGCGTTCCTGATGGGGAAGCGGATAAAAAGCGTGATTGGCATCGGCTGTAGCAGTACTGGTACTAAACAGCGCCGACAGGCAAAACAATAAAATGAAAAGGGCTTTATTCATAAAAGATCAGGAACTATTGAAATACAGCTTATCCCTGTAATAACTCACGACAACTTAACGGGATATTATGCAGTATGTTGCTATTTAGTGTAATGATGATTTTATAAAATGAGCGATGAGACATAAAAAAAGCGCACCTTGGTGCGCTTTTTCATCAACCCGGCATCACAGCCAGTAATTTCTGCCTCTCATCGCTTGCAAGCTGGACAAAGCGGCCACGTTGCTTCGATGAAATAGGCTCGGCCTGCGGCAGGGGGGGAACCTTCATTGCGTTCACCGCTCGATTCTTTTTGATCAGCTCGTAATGAAGGTGCGGTCCTGTCGAACGACCAGTATTACCACTAAGCGCAATACGCTGCCCCCCCATCGTAACCTTGTCACCCACCTTCACAAGTAATTTATGTAAATGCAAATACCGGGTCATGTATTCACGGCCGTGCTTAATTACCACATAGTTACCAGCCAACGGGTGTTTTCTCGCTTTAACGACGACGCCATCACCGGCCGCAACCACCGTTGTGCCAATTGGGGGGGTGGCAAAATCAGTGCCGTTGTGTGGCGAGATACGTCCTGTCACTGGGTGCTTCCGGCGTGGGTTAAATGATGAGCTAATACGATAGCGTTTTGCCAGGGGGATACGGCGCAATGCACGGTTCAAGCTTTTGCCTTCGGCATCATAAAACTGGCCGTCGTCGTGGCGCATCACAAAGACTTCACGACTGCCGCTCAGGTAATACAAGGATTTGACATTGCCACGAGTCACTGCTTTGCCCTCAATGAACTCTCGCTCGACTGATACGGCAAAACGATCGCCTTTACGTGCCTCTCTGCCAAAATCAAAACGCCATTGCAGGGCCTGAACTACCGTTTGAATCTGATTTGGGGATAGGCCTGCCGTACGGGCGGACTGATAAAAACTGCCTGAGATCCGTCCGGTCAGCATTACAGGTTTAATTTCGCCGTTCTCTTCCAGCTGCTTAAACTTGTAGCCTTGATCCGTCAACGTATAAACGTCAGTCATTTTGGCACTGCGCTTAACGCTGAACTCTTTTACCCGTCCCTCCTCAGTAACTGACCATTCAATCATCTGGCCAACACCGAGGTTTTGGATCGACTTGTTCACTTTGATCAGACGATACATATCTGCAATAGGGAGTGCATACTGCGAAAAAATCACGCCTAATGTCTCGCCAGACGTCACCTTATGGGTGTGGGCAACATCAGCTACTTCTTCGAGCTGTTGCTCTAATTCATCCTTCGGTGCTGAAAATTCCGGATCCTGGGGATCAAGAACCGCTCCCATCGGTTCGCTATTTTGCTCAGATAAGACATCGAGCTCTTCAACCGGAAGCTCGACATCAATCCGTTGGTTGGATTGGTACGAGACAGCCTGCTTGAGTGGCGATGAAGGCTGCCATAACAAGGCAGCCACGACGAGCAATGAGGTTGAGGCTAAAGCAATACGATGCTGGCGAGATAGCTGTTTAATTGTAAAGGCCGCAACCTTGAATATTTTCATTATTATTTAAGACACTTGGTAAAACTTTGCCCCAATTCTTGCAAAAATCGGACATAACCTCCCTTTTCCTCAGCAATTTCCGTTGCCATTGGATCAAGGGTTCCAATATTGACCTCTGTACCACTAACCACACTTTTTACTACCGCCGGAGAGAACTGAGGCTCGCTGAATACGCATTGCGCCTGCTTGTCCTGTAATGAGCGGCGGATAGAAACTAATGTTTTCGCACCCGGGCGACGATCGGGATCAACAGTAAAATGCCCGAGATTATTTAGCCCAAACTGTTCTTCAAAATAGCCATAGCCGTCATGAAAAACATAGTAACCGCGATCGGCTAGTGGTTTCAGTTTCGTGTTCAATTCATCGATGGCCTGTTCCACCTCAGAAACGAACATCGAAAGATTATCTTCATATTTATTTTTATGCAATGGATCAAACTTGATAAGCGCCTCAGAAATCACGTTCGCGGCCTGAATTGCTTGCTTCGGTCCAAGCCATAGGTGCGGATCAACGCCATCGTGACTATGGCTGTGATCATCATGATCAATTTCAACGCCCTCTTCATAATGACGAAGATCAATTGTATGTTGTTCTGTCAGCGCCAAGCTGTTGCCTTTCGCCTCTAGTACTTTGGACAGGAACATTTCCAGCTCTGGGCCGACCCAAATAACCAGATCCGCATCTCTGAGTTTTTTTACATCCGACGGACGCAGTGCATAATCATGGGGGGGAGATGTTCCAGCTGGCAGTAATGTTTCGCTATTCGCCGCGCCAGCAGTTAGCTCCTGTACGATCAGATTCAGGGGCTTAACTGTTGTCACGACCTTAAACTCACTGGCTGAAAGGTATGATGAGAACAGTAGTGCGGCAGAGCAAAAGCAAGGTAACAAGCGGCGCATAATGTTTTCCGAAATAATTATTGATTACAAACAAGGATGAAATGTTATATTATAACATCTCACTTTGGCAAACACCTTGAAGCACTTTTTTATGACAACCTTAGTTGAATTACAGACTGTTACCGTGACTTTCTCGGAACGGCACGTGCTTGACCAAGTTTCAATCAAACTTGAACGAGGCCAGATCACAACATTGATTGGCCCAAATGGTGCAGGCAAATCAACCCTGGTGAAAGTCATCACTGGTTTGCGCAAACTACTGCAGGAAAGGTCATTCGTCAGAAAGGACTCCGGATAGGCTATGTGCCACAAAAACTACAGTTAAATTCATCGCTGCCACTCAGTGTTGATCGCTTCATGCGACTAGCAGGCCGCTATAGCAATGCCGACAGACTAGAAGCGCTGAAGCTCGTCAGCGGTGTCCACTTGCACCACAGCAATATGCACTCCCTTTCTGGCGGTGAAATGCAGCGTGTGCTACTGGCTCGGGCCCTGCTTCAACGCCCGGATCTCCTCGTCCTTGATGAGCCAGTACAAGGTGTGGACGTCAACGGTCAACTAGAGCTATACAGCCTGATCCAATCACTACGTGATAAGCTCAACTGTGCCATATTGATGGTTTCACACGACTTGCATCTGGTAATGGCAAAAACAGACAACGTGATCTGCCTGCACCACCATGTCTGCTGTTCTGGGGGGGCACCGGAAGCGATCACCAGCCACCCGTCATATGTTGCTCTGTTCGGCACTCAACAAAGCGAACAGCTGGCACTCTACCATCATCATCACAATCATGAACATGATCTTGCCGGCAGTCCGGTAGGCCCGTGTCAGCACCATCACGAGCAACAAGAGAACCACAATGCTTGATTTTATTCTACCGGCACTAATTGCAGGCATCGGCATTGCCGTCTTGGCCGGGCCGCTGGGCTCATTCGTCGTCTGGCGTAAAATGGCCTATTTTGGCGATACACTTTCCCATGCATCTTTGCTGGGCATCGCCCTTGGCTTCCTGTTCAATATCAATCTAAACTTGGCTCTGGTGATCTGCTGCCTGGCACTCGCCGTGATCCTCGTTAGCCTGCAGAAACAAAAATATGTTGCTACCGATACCCTGCTGGGTATCCTCGCCCACAGTGCCTTGTCGCTTGGTTTGGTCGCAGTCAGTTTTCTAGACCATGTTCGGATAGATTTGATGGCCTATCTATTTGGCGATTTGCTGGCGGTGACGACCACCGATTTATTATGGATCTATGGCGGCGGTATTATTGTCATGGCCATGCTCATCACCTTATGGCGTCCGCTGTTGTCGATGACAATTAATGAAGAATTAGCTCAGGTTGAAGGCGTTAATGTCGATCTGATGCGACTACTGCTAATGTTGATGGTCGGTCTGGTGATCGCCGTCGCAATGAAGTTTGTCGGGGGGGCACTGATCATCACCTCACTACTAATTATTCCGGCAGCGACAGCTCGACGTTTTTCCCATAGCCCGGAATTAATGGCCGGACTGGCATCAGTTATTGGCTCCGTTGCCGTCGTGCTCGGTCTGGCCATGTCTTGGCATTATGATACGCCTGCGGGTCCTTCCGTTGTGGTCGCTGCCGCAGCCATGTTTATGCTCAGCCAGTTTAAGCGAACTGAGGCCTAAGCCTAGCGAAGCCTGCCCCTAAGGCCCCCCCTTGATGCTTGGGGAGGGAGGGTTGATCATTAATTACGAGCCAGCAGGTATCCCCTGCTGGCTTTTTTAATAAGGTCAGCTTTTATCAACGAAAAATACTGCGGTGTTTATCGTTGCAGGTACGTTTGATTTGCAGGGTAATTTCAGCTCTCTTGGCATCAGGCATATAATCCAGCAAACACTGAAAATAGCCCTGATCCTGCTCGGACAACATAAAATTATCGATAAATAAGCGGTGACAGGCGTAAGTCATCAGGTTGGCAGCCAGTGCATCTTCAGTAGCGGAAATATGCTCAAGAACACAATCTTCATACCCGGCTTTATCTTCTTTCGCCACTAGCTGCAAGCTAACAGCGAGCATAACAGCACTTATTACCCACTTCATCTAACCCACCTCATCGATCCTTTCACCTTACCTGGCACGACACCAAGATATTGCTTTGCTACTCTCAAGTTCAGGTTAATACCAAATGAAAAAACCCCGCCAGATGGCGGGTTTTCAAATCTTTCAAACCGCTGAGTTACCAGCCAGTGACTTCGCGCAGTGCCTTGCCGATATCAGCCAGGCTCTTCACTGTTTTAACACCTGCAGCCTCTAGTGCCTGGAACTTATCGTCAGCGGTACCTTTACCACCAGAGATAATTGCACCAGCGTGGCCCCATACGCTTACCCGGAGGCGCTGTAACACCTGCGATGTAAGAAACCACTGGCTTAGTGACATTCTCTTTGATGTACGCAGCAGCTTCTTCTTCTGCGGTACCACCGATCTCGCCAATCATCACAATTGCTTCAGTCGCAGGATCTTTCTCGAACATCTCCAAGATATCGATAAAGTTTGCACCAGGAATTGGGTCGCCACCGATACCAACACACGTTGACTGGCCGAAACCTTCATCAGTAGTCTGCTTAACCGCTTCATAAGTTAGCGTACCGGAACGCGAAACGATACCGACTTTACCTGGTTTGTGGATATGGCCAGGCATGATACCGATCTTACACTCGTCAGGAGTAATAACACCCCGGACAGTTAGGACCAATCATACGCACGCCAGCTTCATCCAGACGTACTTTAACGTCTAGCATATCAAGCGTAGGGATACCTTCGGTGATTGTAACAATCAGCTCGATACCCGCATCAATCGCTTCAAGGATTGCATCTTTACAGAAAGGTGCAGGAACATAGATAACGGTTGCCGTAGCACCTGTCGCTTCTACAGCGTCACGTACGGTGTTGAAAACAGGTAGGCCAAGGTGAGTAGTACCGCCTTTACCAGGAGATACACCGCCAACCATCTGTGTTCCGTATTCAATCGCTTGCTCAGAGTGGAAAGTACCCTGCCCGCCAGTGAATCCCTGACAAATTACTTTGGTATCTTTATTAATTAGAACTGACATTATTTACCCTCCGCTGCAGCAACTACTTTTTCCGCTGCTTCAGTTAGGGAAGTCGCAGCAATAATATTCAGACCACTCTTGGCCAGTGTCTCTGCACCCAGTACGGCATTGTTACCTTCAAGACGGACAACAACCGGTACCTCGACACCGACTTCTTCAACGGCACCGATAATGCCTTCAGCAATAAGATCACAACGAACAATGCCACCGAAGATATTTACCAGTACAGCTTTCACGTTGCTGTCGGAGAGAATGATCTTGAATGCTTCGGTTACACGCTCTTTCGTCGCACCGCCGCCAACATCAAGGAAGTTTGCAGGCTGGCCACCGTGCAAGTTAACGATATCCATCGTACCCATCGCCAGGCCGGCACCGTTAACCATACAGCCAATGCTACCGTCTAGCGCGACGTAGTTCAGCTCCCACTGCGCCGCATGGGCTTCACGCTCATCTTCTTGTGATGGATCATGCATTTCGCGAAGCTTTGGCTGGCGGTACATAGCATTTGAGTCGATGTTAATTTTACCATCAAGACAAAGTAGGTTGTCGTCGCCAGTGATTACCAACGGATTGATTTCAAGCAGTGCCAGATCATAGTCAGCAAACATATTGCCAAGACCGAGGAAAATTTTAGTGAACTGCTTAATTTGGTCTCCTTTAAGACCAAGCTTGAATGCTAGCTCGCGACCTTGGTATGGCTGAGGGCCAACCAACGGATCAATCGCAGCTTTGTGGATAAGCTCCGGTGTTTCTTCCGCAACCTTTTCAATTTCCACACCACCTTCAGTTGATGCCATGAAAACAATGCGGCGAGTACCGCGGTCAACAACAGCGCCCAGGTATAGCTCGTTGGCAATATTTGATGCTTCTTCAACCAGAATTTTTGTTACTGGCTGGCCATTGGCATCTGTCTGGTAAGTAACCAGGTTTTTACCTAGCCACTTCTGTGCAAATTCTTTGATGCCGTCTTTGGTATCATGTAGTTCAACGCCACCCCGCCTTACCGCGGCCACCAGCGTGAACCTGACATTTTACAACCCCACTTACCACCGCTGATCTTTCCTGCAGCTTCAGCTGCCTCTTGTGGCGTATCGCAAGCGTAACCTTCTGGAACTGGCAGACCGTACTCAGCAAATAGCTGTTTTGCCTGGTATTCATGCAGATTCATGATGTTCTATCCGTTTTCATATCCCTTCGGGACTTGTTATATCCATCTGAAATACTCTCGGGTATTTCTTCGTTATTGGTACCTAAAGCCTGATTCAAGCCGGACGTTGAGCCTGCCCGGCTTAGCTTTAGGTATTAAACGTCCAGTAGCAGACGTGTTGGGTCTTCTAGTAGTTCTTTAATCGTTACCAGATAACCAACAGACTCACGACCATCAACAAGACGGTGGTCATAAGACAGTGCCAGGTACATCATTGGTAGGATTTCAACCTTGCCGTCAACCGCCATTGGGCGGTCAGCTATTTTATGCATGCCCAAAATAGCTGATTGCGGCGGGTTGATAATTGGTGTCGACATCAATGAGCCGAAGACACCGCCGTTAGTGATAGTGAAATTACCACCAATCAGCTCATCAACGGTTAGCTTGCCGTCACGGCCCTTGATAGCGAGTTCACGGATACCTTTCTCGATTTCAGCCAAGCTAAGCTTGTCACAATCACGAAGAACAGGTGTTACCAGGCCACGTGGTGTCGAGACAGCAATACTCACATCGAAGAAGTTGTGGTAGACAATATCATCACCATCAATCGACGCGTTCACCTCAGGATAGCGCTTCAGCGCTTCAACCACGGCTTTCACGTAGAAAGACATAAAGCCAAGACGAATACCATGGCGCTCTTCGAAAATGTCTTTGTACTGCTTGCGAAGGTCCATGATTGGTTTCATGTTCACTTCGTTGAAGGTTGTCAGCATTGCTGTGCTGTTTTTGGCCTCCAGCAGACGCTCTGCCACACGCTTACGCAAGCGTGTCATCGGTACGCGTTTTTCACTGCGATGAGCAAGCGGCGCTTCAACCTTCGCCTCGACCACAGGAGCCGCTGCAACAGGGGCCTGAGCTTTGCCTTCTTTGACAAACGCTTCAACATCTTCACGAGTGATACGGCCGCCAACACCGGTACCTTTAACGTCTGATGCTCTGATGCTGTGCTCGCCTAGCAGGCGGCGTACTGCTGGGCTCAGTGCTTCACTGCTTTCTTCTGAAAGCGACGCCGTGTTACGCTTGTTTGGTGAAGCTTCCGCTTCAGCTGGCACATCCGCAGTAGCTCACCGGCCACAGCACCAGCTTTAATTTTACCAATCAATTGCTTAGATAAAACTGTAGTGCCATCTTCTTCAATGATTGCTTCTAAAATACCATCTTCAGGTGCTGGAACTTCCAGCACCACTTTATCTGTTTCGATATCAACCAGAACTTCATCACGTGTAACGGCATCACCCGGCTTTTTGTGCCAAGTTGCCACTGTCGCATCTGCAACTGATTCAGGTAAATCGGGAACCAGAATTTCGATTGTCATATCGGCTTTGTCCTTTTTGTTCCAGTTCTTATTAATCTATTGTAAGCGCAGTTTCAATTAGCGCTTTCTGTTGTTTCAAATGAACCGACATGTAACCTACAGCCGGTGAAGCAGATGCTGGGCGGCCTGCATAATTCAACTCGGCACCTTTCGGTATTGCAGAGCGGAAGTTGTGCTGGCTCGAATACCAAGCGCCTTGATTTTGCGGCTCTTCCTGACACCAAATAAAGTTGTTAACGTGCGGGTAATCAGCCAGAGCGGCTTCTACATCTTCTTTAGGGAATGGGTAGAGCTGTTCGATACGAACAATGGCCACATCTGTCTGCTCGTTTTTACGACGCTGTTCTAGAATATCGTAGTAAACCTTACCGGAACAGAACACCACACGCTTAACTTGCTTCGGATCCAAGTCATCAATTTCTGGAATAGCCGGCTGGAAATTACCACTCGCCAAATCATCCATTGTCGAGACACACAGCGGATGACGCAATAGAGATTTCGGTGACATTACAATCAGCGGACGGCGCATCGGACGAAGCACCTGGCGGCGGATCATGTGATAAATCTGGGCTGGTGTAGACGGAATAATGACCTGCATATTCTGTTCAGCACAAAGCTGCAGATAACGCTCCAGGCGAGCAGAAGAGTGCTCAGGTCCCTGTCCTTCGTAACCGTGTGGTAGCAGCATTGTCAGGCCACACATACGGCCCCCCCACTTTTGCTCACCAGAACTAATGAACTGGTCAATCACTACTTGGGCACCGTTGGCAAAATCACCAAACTGCGCTTCCCAAATCGTTAGACCACCGGGTTCAGCCGTCGCATAACCGTATTCAAATGCCAGTACAGCCGCTTCTGACAGCACCGAGTCAAAGACTTGGAATGTACTGCTTATCATGAATATTAGCTAGCGGGACGTAAGTACTGGCATCACTTTGATTATGCAGCACAGCGTGGCGATGGAAGAATGTACCACGGCCAGAATCCTGTCCAGTAAAACGAATCCGATTACCGTCATCAACTAAGGTAGCGTAAGCCAATGTTTCAGCCATTCCCCAGTCGACCATTTTTTCACCCGCAATCATTGCCTGGCGATCGTTGTACAGCTTCTGTACCCGACTTTGCAGCTTATGACTCTCAGGGAACTGACAAACACGCTGGGCAAGCTCATTAAGACGAGAAGGTTCGATGGTATTAGGCCATTCAACTGTCCAGTCGTGTCCAAGATACGGTGACCAGTCGACAGAATGGAGCTTCATCGGGCGCCACTCTTTCACGACACACTCACCACGATCGAGCGCATCACGATATTCGTTGATCAAAGACGTCGCCGTCTCTAAGTCAACCGTCTCGTGATCGGTCAGTGCATCAGCATAGATCTTACGTGGTGTCGGATGTTTTTTTGATTTTCTGGTACATCAACGGCTGAGTTGCATTCGGCTCGTCGGCTTCGTTGTGACCATGGCGGCGGTAACACACCAAATCAATGACAACATCACGCTTAAAAGCGTTTCTAAAGTCCAGTGCAATGCGAGTAACAAACGCTACCGCTTCAGGATCATCAGCATTGACATGGAAAATAGGAGCCTGGACCATCTTCGCGATATCGGTACAGTACTGCGTTGAGCGGGTATCGTTCGGGTTTGACGTTGTGAAACCAATCTGGTTGTTCACAACAATACGAACCGTACCGCCAACACGGTAGCCGCGTGACTGAGACATATTGAATGTTTCAGCTACCACGCCCTGGCCAGCAATCGCAGAGTCCCCCGTGAATAGTAATAGGTAGGACTTGTGAGCCATCTTTATCGCCAAGGCGATCCTGACGTGCTCGCACAGAACCCACAACCACTGGGTTAACAATTTCAAGGTGTGATGGGTTAAATGCCAAAACTAAATGTACATCACCACCCGGTGTTGCGAAGTCAGCAGAGAAACCCTGATGATATTTTACATCACCGGTTCCCCCAAGATTCACCATGCTTACCCGCAAACTCATCAAACAAGTCCTGCGGTTTTTTACCCAACACATTAACCAGCATGTTGAGGCGACCACGGTGTGCCATACCCACGACAACTTCGCGGGCACCGTTTGTACCGGCATAGCGGATCAGCTCTTTCATCATAGGGATAAGCGCATCACCACCTTCAAGTGAGAAACGCTTGGCACCTGGGAATTTAGCACCCAAGTAACGTTCCAAACCTTCGGCAGCTGTTAGCTCATCAAGGAAAGTTAGTTTTTCATCAGTTGAGAATGCACCTTGGCCAACCACAGATTCCAGACGCTGCTGAAGCCAGCGTTTTTCATCTGTATTGGTAATATGCATGTACTCTG
>LLEM01000002.1_pt1 | contig 73980 bp, 86 predicted proteins | sample 595841 | NCBI WGS metagenome assembly LLEM01 (sample SAMN02919313, study PRJNA255460) | bioreactor metagenome | biome: chemostat; feature: culture 2012_10.2; material: sediment; isolation source: day64 10degC chemostat 2012 inoculated with Wadden Sea sediment taken from... | place: Germany: Bremen ...
TGTTTTCATGTGTGAAGACATACATGATAACAATTTAGAAGTCGCTTTAATGGCAACATACCGTTCTCAGCCAACCGTTTTTTATTACAGCACTTAATAATACGAGGGAGTTTCAACATATTTTGAACCTCCTAAACTTTGAAATTTCTAGCCCACACTATGAAAAAGTCATGTGAGAGAATTAATGTCTACCGTACTTTATAGAAATGAATCCATAGATACCTCTGGAAAACTTCCTTTTGTCGGCGATAGCGCACCTTTCTTTACATTAGTTGATAAAGATATTACAGACTTATCTCTTGCTGACTTAAAAGGAAAGAATATAATTTTAAACATATTCTTATCTGTTCATATACCAGAATGTGCACAATCGATCAGAGATTTCAATCTGATTGCTTCCAAAAATAGTAATATTGTTTTCCTCTGTATATCCGCAGATTTACCTCTAGCTATGCGTGAGTTTTGTGAAAGAGAAGGGCTAGACTACATTAAAACGGCCAGCTTCTTCCATAATAAAAGCTTTACTGAACATTATGGCGTTGCTATTGATTCAGGAATATTTAGAGGTCTATCAACACCAGCAGTTTTAAGCATTAATAACTTCGGAAAAATCAGTTACAGCCAGAGAGTAACAAATATTGACATGTTCTCTAGTTTCCACGATGCGATACATTCATTAAACATATAAAGGCATTTGTAATTGTCAAAAATTAAATAGCACATACTATAAGTAGTCAATAGCCTTTCATTGGTTTATAGCCTTATTCACGTCTTGATTATCATCAATGCTTTGTATGTAAACTGAAGGCCAATTTTACGGTAATGATAGGGATATCTTACCGCAAAAAATGAATGTGAGAATACAAGTCACCGTTTCAACATAGTGCATAACAGAAATATCGATAGTGGACATTAATCACCTCTCCGAAGCAAAATAATAGATGATGCAATTTGTGTTTTGAGATCTAAGTAGGGTATCTGAAATATATTTAGCGGTTATCATCACGTCGTATTATAAGTGGATTGAATGCAACCGATCATTTTGCGAGGATTCCCCCAAATAACAAAGGATGTAAAAATGATTTCTGTCGCCTTGGTCGATGACCACATCATGGTGCGTTCCGGTTTTGTCCAGCTTCTTAACGTAGAATCCGATATTGAAGTGAAGGGGGAATACAGTTGTGCCAAAGACGCATTTTCAGCGCTGTCACGAACGACGGTTGATGTCGCGGTGATTGATATTTCAATGCCGGATGAAAGTGGATTAAGCCTGCTCGAACGTCTTAAAAAGGACAATCCCGACTTCCGCGCTATCATTCTCAGTATTTATGATTCGGCTTCATTTGTTAGTAAAGCTATCGAAGCAGGTGCCTGCGGTTACCTTTCCAAGCGCTGCGGTCCGGGAGAACTGGTTACCGCCATTCGTACCGTAGCCAACGGCGATCGCTACTTATGTGCCGATGCCCTGTTCAACCTCAGCAATGCGCCGGCCGAGCCCAAGGCGCTAGACGAACTCACCAAGCGCGAGCGGGAGGTATTCAATCACCTCATCAAAGGCATGGATGTGAAGGAAGTCGGTGCGGAACTGGCCATCAGCCATAAAACGATTCATGTCCATCGGGCCAATATCCTCAGCAAACTCGGCTTGTCCAATAACGTCGACCTGATCCGCTTTGCCCTCCAGCACAAATTACTGGTCGATTAATGAAACAAACAAGCCAGATTGTAGGCAAATATTTTTCATTTGCCTTTAGCTTCGTGATTTTTACTATCAGTTGGTTCTGCCTGTGGAGTATCAGCAGCTACCTTTCGCCCGATCTTTTTCTCGCCGGGATCTTTTTACCTATCGGGCTCAAGCTGGCAGTACTGGTACTAACTCCCCCCCGCCGATTCTGGACGTTATATCTCGTCAGTGAACTTGCCATCAGTGGCTGGTTACTGTCAATGCTCCACAATGAGCCCCCACGACTGGCTATTGCTACTCAGCCCGTTTGTCAGCTACTTCCTTGCCTTCCCTTTTTCTTCATTCTGGCAACAGCTAACGACATACTGGCAGCGCCTGCTGGCACTGGTGGCGCTGGTTCTGGTGCACGGGTTGGCAATCGGCCTGATGATCCTGCTGCTCAGCAAACCCTTGGCATTTCCAGCAGCTACGCCTTTTCCGGCACCATTGCCGCTATCACCGGCGGGATCCTGCTAACACCTTTTTTCTACCTCCTCTATGACTACCTCAATAAAGTCTGGGAGCCTTTGAGCCCGACCCTGATCCATCAGGAAATCACGATTCGCCCTTCCGCTCTGTTGTGGACAATCGGCTTTTTCTCTATCGGCCTGATAGCTGAACTGACTGTCCTCGACCAAATGGAGCCGCTGGTTCTGCTGGTAATGCTGCTACCCAACATTTTTATGGCCTACCGTTACGGCTGGCAAGGCGGCGTTCTGGCCTCGGTGATGAACAGTATTTTGCTGACGACTGCACGGCAGATCTCTGGATCCTTCTCCAGTGATCAGGAACTAAAAGTCTTTATCACCACCCAGGCACTGGTCGGGCTCGGGCTCGGAATTGCGATCAGCCGCCAATATCTGCTGGCACAAAGGCTCCAGCAGGTAAACCAGAAGCTGGCGCGTGAACTCAATAACAAACAGCACCTTGCCCGCCAGCTGGTTCAGGTCGAGGAGGATATCCGCAAATCCGTGGCAAGAGAACTGCACGACGAAATCGGCCAGAATATCACCGCGATCCAAATCCAGGCAATGCTCGCCGACCGTACCACCCAGGAAGAGAATACCAAGAACATTGCCGAGGCAATCCACTCCTTGTCGATGCGTATCCATAGCTCGACCCGACAACTGTTAACCCAGCTCCGCCCCCCAGATCCTCGATGAACTCGGGCTGGAAAATGCGCTGCGCCAGCTGGCTCACGAGATGAAGTTTGCCGAACGGAACATCGACTTTCAGTTCAACATCGGTATCGCCAACCATAAGCTGGATGATATTACCGCGGTCACTCTTTATCGCATTGTTCAGGAACTCCTGAACAATGCGACCAAGCACTCGCACGCAACCGAAGTTCAGCTCAGCCTGATGCCGGGTACCATGTTCAGCCTCGAGCTTCGCGACAACGGCTGCGGCCTGCCGGACAACTGGCGTACAAAGGGGCAGGGACTAAAGGGTATCGAGGAGCGGGTGAGCGCACTGGGGGGGAACCTTTCAATCCAGTCCGGCCAGGGGAACGCGATTTATTGTTAACTTGCCCACAAAAATGCCAACAACAGAGACAAACTAGGAAATTTTCCTAGTGACTTAAAAACCTGTCTCATTCATTTCCGTAAACGATTACGTACTATCTATTCAGCAACAGGGAGATAGCGCCGCCATGATGGGTTTTCTTACATCAGAACAACCTGCGCAGACCATATCGGACAAACAGCAAATTGACGCCACCTATAAACACTGGCGATTGCACTTAATGTTTTCGATGTATATCGGTTACGGCGTTTTTTACTTCACCCGAAAAAGTCTGAATTTCGCCATGCCGGCTATGCTGGCAGATCTTGGCCTGACACATTCAGATATCGGCTTTCTCGGCACCCTGTTCTATATCACCTACGGAGTCTCGAAGTTCGTCTCCGGCATGGTGAGTGATCAGTCAAATCCGAGCTACTTCATGGGGCTGGGGCTTGATAGCAACAGGCATCATCAACATCTGTTTCGGACTGAGTTCGTCCCTGACCATGTTCGCCATATTGTGGACATGCAATGCCTTCTTTCAGGGCTGGGGCTGGCCGCCATGTGCCAAGCTGCTCACCACCTGGTATTCACGTTCAGAGCGTGGTTTCTGGTGGTCAATCTGGAACACCTGCCACAATTTGGGTGGCGCAATGGTGCCACTGATCATTGGCTTTGCCACCGTTGCCTGGGGCTGGCGCTACGGCTTTATTATTCCCGGTACCGTCGGGATCGCTGTTGGCCTGATGCTGTGCTTTAACATGCGGGACAAGCCAACCACCATGGGCCTGCCGACGGTAGGCCAATGGCGCAACGACGAGCTTGAGCTACAGCAAGAGCGCGAAGGACTGGGATTGTCATTTAAGCAAATCCTGACCACCTACGTGATCGGCAACAAATACATCTGGCTACTGTGCAGCTCATACCTGCTGGTATATGTAGTACGGATAGCATCAATGACTGGGGGGGCAACCTGTACCTGACCGAGCGTCATGGTTTTGACCTGCTGACGGCCAACACCGCGGTATCAATGTTTGAAGTTGGTGGCTTTTTGGGATCACTGTTCGGCGGCTGGGGGGGATCTGACCGCTTCTTCCACGGTAACCGGGCACCGATGAACCTGATTTTTTCGCTGGGGATATTTATTTCTGTGGCCGCACTATGGCTAACCCCCCCGATGGACAGCTTTGCCGTGCTGTCGGGATGTTTCTTTGCCATCGGCTTTTTTGTCTTCGGCCCACAGATGATGATCGGAATGGCAGCAGCCGAGTGTTCGCACAAAGATGTTGCGGGCACGGCTACCGGGTTTGTCGGCTTGTTTGGCTACCTCGGGGCTGCACTGGCCAGTTATCCGGTATCACTGATTATTGAACAATTTAGCTGGGAAGGCTTCTTCAGTGTCATTACCTTGGCTGCGGCTTCTATCGGCCTGCTGATCTTGCCTTTTGTCAAAGCACAACAGCGCTCTGTAGCAACAACAAACTAGCATTCGGGCTCTCCCCTTTTGTTATTGCAGATCTGCTGACGAATACAAATTTACCGCAGGGTTGCGGTAATCAGCTCAATGCATCCTACCTACGATCTCTGGCATTGAGACTATAACAAAAGCAGAGGAAACAATAATGAAAGCAAATACTAAACGCAGCTTGCTTGCAGCCTGCATCCTTGGTTCGGCAATGGCTGCTCCCCAGGTCATGGCTGACGGTCGCCTAGTCGTTTATTGCAGCGCTACCAACGCAATGTGCGAAGCGGAAACCAAAGCTTTTTCTGATAAATACGACGTAAAAACTTCATTCGTACGTAACGGTTCAGGCAGTACGCTGGCGAAGATTGAAGCGAGAAGAAAAACCCACGTGCCGATGTCTGGTACGGCGGTACGCTCGACCCACAATCTCAAGCCGGTGAAATGAACCTGCTTCACGCTTACAAGTCGCCTCAGCTAGAAAACATCATGGCCGACTTCAAAGATCCCGCCAAGCGTAAAGGCAACTACTCCTCTGCTGTCTACATGGGTATTCTTGGTTTTGGTGTCAACAAAGAGCGTCTTGCCGAGAAAGGCCTAGAGATCCCACGCTGCTGGAACGACCTGACCAAGCCGGAATACAAAGAAGAAATCCAGATAGCCGATCCACAAAGCTCGGGGTACAGCGTATACCGCACTGGCGACTTTCATCCAGCTATGGGACGAAGACAAGGCATTCGATTACTTCAAGAAGCTTGATAAGAATATTTCCCAGTACACCAAATCCGGCGTAACTCCGTCGCGCAACTCTGCCCGCGGCGAAATCGCCATTGGTATCGGTTTCCTTCACGATTACTCTCTGGAGCAGTCAAAAGGCGCACCACTTGAGCTAATTTCCCCATGTGAAGGTACAGGCTATGAAATTGGTGGTGTCAGCATCATCAAGGGTGCTCGTAACATGGATAACGCCAAGCTATTCGTTGACTGGGTACTATCTAAAGAAGGCCAGCAGCTGGCATGGCAAAAAGGCAAGTCATTCCAGATCCTAACTAATACTCAGGCCGAGCAATCTCCTAATGCTCTGGATCCGAAGAAACTTTCTCTTATCAACTACGATATGGAAACCTATGGTTCTTCCGACGAGCGTAAGCGTTTAATCAACAAATGGGTTAACGTCGTCAAGATGGGCGAGTAATCCCCCGACCACACCTAACCATGAGCAGCACATCCCTGCTGCTCATTTACTACCAGCTCAATAACAAGATGGTTTCTTGGGGCTTTTTGCGCCCGGAAATCAGCAAAGTGCGACTTATTTTACGACAAGCACTGCAACATATATTACGAAAATAACTGCGATATAAATAAAATCAAACAACAAAATTGGTACTAAACAATGAATGACTTAGCAGCTGACATCCCGTCAAGGCAGCTCCAAAGTTCGGAACAGCGCGACCCGGTCTTTTACTGGATCATCGCGCTAGTCGGGGCTTTCGTGTTACTGCCATCCTTCGCTCTGGATTACGGGGTTTTTGATTCTACCTCGCAGGAGTTCAAAGATGCCATGGGCTGGAGCAGCATGAATATATCATGCTGTGGTTCACCCTGCCGTTGGCGTTGTTGATCCGCCCGTTCAAGGCACAGAATAAATACGCCAAAAAACGCCATCACTTCGATATCGGTTATGCCAGCTTCTGTATGCTGTTTGCCCTGCTTTCGTCATGGTATACCGAACAAGGTCTGGGCTATGCCAGCATCGTCCTGTTCATTGCACTAGGCTGCGTACTCACCTTGGCACTCGCACGATTGGAGTACCTTGGCGGTGATGTCTTTGTTATCGGCGCGCTTGTCAGCATTGTTTCGCTGATCTCTGTATTTATCATCTACCCGAGCATCGCCATTTTTGTTCCTATGTTCAAAGATGACATGGGCAACTTTGTGATGTGGCAGTTTCTCGAAATTCTGTCCCGCTCGCAGATCATCCAAATAATCCTTAACTCGATTACCCTCGGTACGTCGGTCGGGATCACGGCAACCTTCTTCGGCCTTGTCTTCGCCATTTATACGACCCGAATAGCCAAGCGTTCGGCCTTCATCGCCCGTATTTTCTCTATCCTGCCTATTGTTACACCACCGTTTGTCGTCGGCCTCGGGGTTACCCTAATGCTGGGTCGCTCGGGGGTATATCACCGAGCTGATGGCCGACTGGTTCGGTCTGCAGCAAACCAACTGGCTGTACGGATTCACCGGTATCTGGATGGCTCAGGTACTGGCTTTTGCGCCGATGTCATTCATGATCCTCGACGGAGCAATGAAATCGCTACATCCATCGCTGGAAGAAGCATCCTATACTCTGCGTGCCAACCGCTACCAGACCTTCTTCAAGATCGTTATGCCGCTGCTTAAACCGGCACTGGCCAACTCTTTCTTGATCATCTTTGTCCAGTCACTGGCCGATTTCAGTAACCCGTTGGTACTCGGTGGCAGCTTTGATGTTCTGGCAACCCAGATCTACTTCTACATTGCCGGGGCGCAGCTGGATTATGCCTCTGCCAGTACCCTGGGCGCTGTACTGCTGTTGTTCTCGCTGGCTATCTTCGTGATCCAATATGTGTGGATCGGTAAACGCTCCTACGTCACCATTTCTGGCAAGTCGTATCGTGGCGATGTCCAGCCACTGCCGACATCACTGAAGCACGGCGTGACCGGCACCCTGTATTTCTGGATGGCATTCAATGTCCTACTGTACGGCAGCATCGTTTACGGTAGCTTCACCGTCAACTGGGGTGTCGATTACAGCCTAACACTCGATAACTACATCAATCTGTTCGGCATGGGAATGGGCGAAGGTGCGTGGCCGTCACTGATCACCACAATGACCTACGCCGGTATCGCGGCACCAATCACAGCACTGTTCGGCCTGCTAATTGCCTACATCGTGGTTCGTCAGCAATTCTATGGCAAGAAAGTCATCGAGTTTTCCACCATGCTCTGTTTTGCCGTACCGGGAACCGTTGCCGGTGTGTCTTATATCCTGGCGTTCAACGATGCACCAGTCTATCTGACAGGGACTGCTGCTATCGTGGTGATCTCGATGGTGATGCGTAACGTACCCCGTCGGTATTCGTGCCGGAGTCGCGGGCTTAGGACAATTGGACAAATCGTTGGACGAAGCCTCGCTCAGCTTGCGTGCCAACTCATTCAAGACCATAACCCATATATTGATCCCGCTGTTACGCCCGGCCATCCTGTCGACGCTGATCTACAGCTTTGTCCGCGCTATGACCACCGTCAGTGCGATCATCTTCCTGGTTACCCCGGAGACCCGCGTAGCGACCTCGTACATCCTTAACCGAGTCGAAGACGGCGAATATGGTATTGCCATCGCCTATGGTTCGATTCTGATTTTCGTCATGCTCGGCATCATTTTAACGTTCGACTACCTCGTCGGCGAAGCCCGTGTCTCACGCTCAAAAGCCAACAACCAAGAATAACGATTGGAGATAATTCTAATGGCAAACGACAACTTTGTAGTTCTTAAAAATATCTGCAAACGCTTTGGTAACAATACGGTAATTGGCAACCTTGATTTGGAGATCAAAAAAGGCAGCCTCGTGACCCTGCTCGGCCCTTCCGGCTGTGGTAAAACTACGGTACTTCGTTTGGTTGCCGGCTTGGAAAAGCCGACCAGCGGCCAGATTTTTATCGATGGTGAGGATGTTACCAACACCTCTATTCAGCAACGTGACATCTGTATGGTATTCCAATCCTATGCGCTGTTTCCGCACATGTCACTGCACGACAATGTCGGCTACGGTCTGAAGATGCTCAAATTGCCTGCAGCCGAGATCAAGCAACGGGTCGACGAGGCACTAAAACTGGTCGATTTGGAAGGCTTCGGCGAGCGCTTTGTTGATCAAATCTCCGGTGGCCAGCAGCAGCGTGTGGCACTGGCCCGTGCACTTGTGCTCAAACCCAAGGTACTGCTGTTTGACGAACCTCTGAGTAACCTAGATGCCAACTTACGCCGCAACATGCGGGAAACCATCCGTGAACTACAGCAGAAATTCAACATTACCTCGCTGTATGTCACCCATGATCAGACTGAGGCCTTTGCAGTCTCTGATACCGTCATCGTAATGAAAGACGGTGAAATCATGCAGCAAGGCTCACCGGATGATCTTTATAAGACCCCTGCCTCGATGTTTATGGCGAACTTCATGGGTGATGCCAACATTTTCTCGGGCAGTTATGACGGCCAGTACATCGAAATCAATGGCTACCGAATTCCAGCCGATCCGAACGTTGTAGACGGCAAGGCACCGGGTAGCTATAAGGTTGGCGTCCGTCCTGAGGCAATCTTGCTGGCCCACGAGGGCGAACCTTGCCAGCAATGTATCGTTGAAAGTGTGGTGTACATGGGCTCGATGTATGAAGTCTCGGTGCGCTGGCATGAGCAGGAGCTATTGCTACAGCTTAACTCCTCGCAGTTCGATGCCAATCTGTCCGATCATGCATATTTGACAATTAACCCAAGCAACCTGTTCCTGTTGAATAAAGAAGCTTAACGCTCATAGCACGTGATATAAAAAGCCCACAGCAGTGGGCTTTAGTCGCTAACACTGAAATTTTAATTGTGTTTATCTAGCATACAAATAATCAGTGTCCAACGGTTGCCTTAGCCAATTTTTCTGGCTTGTCGTAAATTGCAAATTTGCCAATAATCGTCGAACTGGCTTCGTTCATTCCGATAATCTCAACAAATGCGCCTTTCTTTCTAAATTTCATAATCACCTTATCCAGTGCTGCAACAGCAGTAATATCCCAAAAGTGTGCATCTGTTAAATCAATGGTTATGTAGCTGGTCACATCATCGAAATTAAACATTTCAGTGAACTGATCTGCCGATGCAAAAAAACACTTGCCCATGAACTTTGTGCGTGATGTGATGACCGTACTTAATCACCTCATCTTCGATGTCCATAATTGAGCGACTATTGTTTGTATAAAATAGTGATGCTAGAACAACACCAGTAACCACCCCCAATTGCAAGGTTATGGGTGAATACGACAGCGACCACGGTTGCAATCATCACAATATTGGTTGATAGCGAATGGTGCTTAATCTCGATAAGTGAACGCCAGGAAAATGTGCCTATGGACACCATTACCATAACCGCTACTAATGCTGCCATTGGAATGAGTTTCAACCATTCATCCAAGAACACCACCATAATTAAAAGAAATACGCCTGCAGCAAGCGTTGATAAACGACTCAACCCGCCTGATTTAATATTAATGATAGACTGACCAATCATTGCGCAACCTGCCATACCGCCCAATAGGGAAGCTGCAATATTGGCAATGCCCTGCCCTTTGCATTCTTGGTTTTTGCCACTCTCTGAATCAGTAAGATCATCAACAATAGTTGCTGTCATCAGTGACTCAAGAACACCAACAGTCGCGAGAGCAAGAGAATAGGGAAGAATAACTCTGAAGGTTTCTAATGTGAATGGAACGTCAGGCCATAAAAAAATTGGCAATGAATCAGGAAGCTCGCCCATATCGCCCACCGTTCTGACATCAATACCGAAACCAATACAAATTGCGGTTAACGTGATAATACATACAAGCGGCGACGGCAGAATTTTGCCAAGCGTTGGGATATATGGAAACAGATAGATAATAGCCAAACCACCCAATGTCAGTGCGTACACATGCCACGTTACATTAGTTAATTCGGGTAGCTGTGCTATAAAAATGAGGATAGCTAAAGCATTAACAAATCCAGTAACAACTGAGCGTGAAACAAACCGCATTAGGTTACCAAGTTTCAGATAACCAATCGCTAATTGAATAACACCAGTAAGCAGAGATGCTGCCAGCAGGTATTCAAGCCCGTAATCATTTACCAACGTTACCATCAATAACGCCATTGCCCCCGTGGCACCTGAAATCATTCCGGCCCTTGCGCCTGTGAATGCTGTGACTGCACAAATACAAAATGAAGCATAAAGCCCAACCTTTGGATCAACACCAGCAATTATTGAGAATGCGATAGCTTCAGGAATAAGTGCGAGTGCAACAACAATACCGGATAGCAGATCTCCTTTTACGTTGGACAACCAGTCTTCTTTTAGAATATTAAACATTGAAACTCTCTTTTTAAGGTGCAACAAGCCTTACCAAGGATAGCAATAGATAGGTGCATTACTTTGACGTGAAATTATATAGGCGCGATGCCTACAGCTCATGTGACCATGAAAGAGAAGGGGGGGATAACTAAGGCGGCGTAATTAACACTTTTGATGTAACTCCGTATATTTTCTGTTCGAATTAGTATAAAGGAACATATTTTATATGATAAATAATAGAATGCATACTGAAAAGAACTGCTAATGACGATATTAATCTTAAAAAGTTGATTTAAAATACTATATCAATATTAACTATGCATTGAATATTAGTATTGATGTTGGCTATTTATCCTATACAACATTACAACATCTGCATCGTTTGTTTCGTTATTGGTGATATTAAATGACGTATCCATTAACGTCACACCTTGTACTCTGGCGACCATCTTATGAAAGTAAGCCCATTAACTACAGCAACAACTCTTTTCGCCTGAACGTCATATGCAAGTGATTATCTGCTTTTTCTTTATTAAGAATCAATAGAACACTTTTATATACTTTAGATCAAAACTTTCACCCAGGTGGGTTAATATGATAATCTATCAATGATATATTATCAAATATGTATTATTAGTTATTAAATTAACATCCAGCAGAACTAGACCATACGAATATCCAACAATAACTAGCTCAAACCAATCCCCAATGTATTTAACCTAGCATATAAAAAACCTCTTTCAAAGGTTAAATTGTTGCAAGCTACGTAAGTCAACCAGCTCAATCTCAAAATTCACGGTTTGCAGTAACGCTCATCATTTCGCTCTGTTAAAATACCGATCTAGTGCATATCAACAATAAAAGCATCAAGGACAGTTATCGTGAGCAAGTCAGTAACTACCGGATCACCGGATCTTTCGCCAGCACCCACACTTTCGCAAATAAATGTATTTCCCGTCAAATCCATCGGAGGCTAAGCCAATCGCAGGCCTGGGTAGAAAAGCAGGGGCTATGCTTTGACCGGCGGTTTATGGTCGCCAAAAAAGACGGCAGTATGCTTACTGCACGCAAATACCCGGAGCTGGTGAAAGTCACTGCAACACTGCAACCCCCCCACGGCCTGACACTGACCTTTCCGGATATGACGCCATTGGTGCTGAAATATGCCGACTTTACGATGAACAAGGCCAGTGCCCAGGTATGGAATGACACCTTCAGTGCTTATACCACCCTCTCAAAAGCCGATGCCTGGTTCAGTCATATCACCGGAGAACCGGTTTGTCTGCTCTACACTGGCGACCAGTCCAACCGAGTACGCCCTAAGATCCAGCAAAATGTCAGCTTTGCCGATGGCTACCCACTATTGGTAATAAGCGAAGCCTCACTCGAGGCCCTGAATGACCGCAGCTCGCAACGCCATACTATGGATCAGTTCCGTACCAATCTGGTTATTGCCAGCACCGATGCCTTTGCCGAAGACAGCTGGAAGCGTATTCGGATTGGCGAAGTCGAATTTGAAGCAGTTAAACCCTGTGCGCGCTGTATTCTTACTACTGTCGACCCGAAAACCGGCCACTTCAATGAAATGAAAGAACCTCTGGCTACGCTGTCAAAATTCCGCTCTGATGCATCGGGCGATGTTTATTTCGGTCAAAACCTAGTTGCCCTGAACGAAGGCGTGATCAAGGCCGGCGATACCGTTGAAGTACTGGAATTCAAGCACAGAGAAGAATATCCCGACAACAGTGAACTCAACCTAACGCTTACTTGTGTCAAACGTGAAGACATTGCCCGCGATTTTTGCACGTTCTGGCTGGAACCGACCAAGCAGCAAGCGCTACCCACCTATCAGCCCGGTCAGCATCTGCCGCTTCAGGTAGAGATCAAAGGTGAATTTGTTGCCCGCCGCTATACGCTCTCTTCAAGCCCTTCGCGGCCAGGGAAGTACGCAATTTCGGTCAAGCGCATTGATGACGGACGCGTCTCCAACTGGCTCCATGACCACTTGATGGTCGGTGATACCTTGGTTGCCGAAAAACCGGACGGCAGCTTCCATCTCGGCTTGCACACAGACAAGTTATTGCTGCTATCGGCTGGCAGCGGCATTACACCGATGCTATCTATGCTGAGATACCTTGCCGATCATGATCAAGTACACGATGTGGTGTTTTATCACCAGTGTCGCAGCCAGACAGACATCCCCTACCAGCAAGAGCTTGATGCACTGGCCGAGCAATATCCGCAACTAACGGTACACATAGCCCTTAGCCGTCCGGATGAGAACTGGAAAGGCCTCACCGGCCGCCTCTCGGAGTCGCACCTTCAGCACATTCCGACCCTGACGGAGCGTCAGGTCTTTGTATGCGGGCCAGACACCTTCATGAGTGATGCCAAGCACCTGCTAACCGAAGCTGGGTGGATGAATCGAACTACCATCAGGAAGCCTTCGGCCCTGCTAGAGGCAATGTCGAAGCAAGCAAAGCTGTCACTATCAGCCTCGATGGCAACCTGTTTCAGGGAGACAACCAACAAACATTGCTTGAGCAGGCAGAAAATGCCGGACTTTCCGTGTCAAACAGCTGCCGTGCCGGTTTCTGTGGCGCATGCAAGGTAACGCTAGAATCTGGCGAGGTCGAGCAACCGGACGTTCCAGCGCTGCTGCCGGGTGAAAAGGAAGACGGTAAAGTACTGGCGTGCTGCTGTATTCCGAAAACGGATGTGGAGTTTCGTTCTTAAGAGCTAAGGCGCATTCAAACGCTAAAAGCAAAACAGGGCAGGCTTCATTTGCAAAAAACGCAAAATAGAATCCTGCCCTGTATTGCCCAGGAGGAAAACTCAGCTTTTCGCTGCGCTGGTTGCCTTGCGAATAAAGCCTTGATTTTGGTTTAAAAGGGTCCGAGCTTCATCAGCTGTAAGGTTTGCCAATATCATGACGATTGCCGTCTTGCAGTGGCCGTAACAGGCAGCCAAGGCCGATTCGGCATCTTCACAGCTACATTCGGTTGCTGCAACCACAATGTTTTTCTGCCGCTCCACCAGCTTGGCATTGGTCGCTTCCACGTCAACCATCAAGTTGCCGTACACCTTGCCAGTTAGTATCATAGCCCCTGTGGTAAGCATGTTAAGCACCAGCTTCTGTGCCGTACCCGCTTTCATCCGCGACGAGCCCGTCACGACTTCGGGGCCGACTACCGGGGTGATAGAGATGTCCGCCGCCTCTGTCATTGCACTCTGCGGATTACAGCTGATGCAGGCAACAGTTGCCCCAACAGATTTGGCATAGCTCATTGCACCCAGTACATACGGTGTGCGCCCGCTGGCTGCAATACCAACCAATATATCGTGCTGGTTAAAATTGAGCGCTTTTAGATCATCAACTCCAAGTGTATGGTTATCTTCGGCATTTTCGACCGCTTTGAGAATGGCCTGATGTCCGCCAGCGATCAAGCCCACAACCTGCTCGGGCTTGCTCCCATATGTTGGCGGGCACTCACTGGCATCAAGAATACCTAACCTACCGGACGTACCCGCACCAGAGTAGATCAATCGTCCGCCCTGCCGAAAAGCCACTGCAATAGCATCTACAGCCTGTGCAATCTCCGGCAATGCCTGCTCAACGGCCAATGCCACTTTTTTGTCTTCATCGTTGATGACTTTTAACATCTCCAACGTCGACAAGGTATCAATGTGCTGACTGGCTGTGTTACGGCTTTCCGTTACCATCTTGGATAGATCAATCTTCATCGTGCTCTCTACTGTCACAATCGCAATGGCCAGTAATTCTACGGGATAAACGGCAAGGGCAACATAGTTACGTCGAGAATAAGCCTATTTGGAGGGAGTGAACGTAAAAACATAAGAAATAAGTACCAAGTTTATGAATTTATTATAATCAGTTTCAACTATTATTTATCGAGAGTTAAATACTTTGTCCTATAGTCTGCAGCCTTGGCAAATATAAAACCAAATAACAAAACAACTAGGAACCCAGGTGCATATTTGATATTTTCATTCTCTACCAGCTGATAACAGCAAAATAAAAATAGGCAATTGATAAATAATAAGTTAAATACATGAAGCAACGGATATCTAACTGTAAAAATTGCATAGCTTTTGAACATGCTCTATAGCCTCATCTACAGAAATATATTAATAAATCATGGTTATTCTTAGATTATTAATACTGCCACTAGGGTGGCAAACTTGTCATTTAAGTCTAATCCATATTGTCATTTTGTGTTCTTTGTCTGTTTGATTTTTTGTTATATAAAAAGGCACCTATATGTTTTTCAATGAACAGACTCAGTCACTATATGTCCAAGTTACCTTACCCGAAGTTCAAACCAATGCTTGACCATTGCCAGTCGTTGGTTTGTTAATATCAGAAAACGTAGGTTTATCGATCAATTCAAAATATTTGCTTGTTTTCATCAACCATATCCCTCGCTGCACAGACAATCTGTGCATCCTGTTGGAATAGTCGGTTGTTGCTCGCATGGTGGCAAACTAACTTTTTTATCGTCACGATAAAAAACACAATGACATAACAAATAAGATATTGATTAGTATGATTACTTCGGTAATTAGCGAAACAAAGAGGAGAGGATAAATAGGAGGGAAATTACAATGACTAAGCCAGCATCGTATGATACTGGCTTGTAGAAAAACCGTTAATCCTCGTTAATCGCCCCAATTTTATGGATAGACAAATCAGCGCCGTTGTATTCTTCTTCGTCTGTTAAACGTAAGCCGACTGTTTTCTTAATGATCCCGTAGACAATAGCGGAACCCACCACGGCAACCACGATACCAGCAATAGTCCCGATGAACTGGCTAGCCAGACTAATGCCTCCTAGCCCGCCAAATGCCTCGCTGCCAAAAATACCCGCTGCAATGCCGCCCCATGCACCACAAACACCGTGCAGCGGCCATACACCCAATACATCATCAAGCATGAGTTTGTTCTGGATATAGGTAAATAACCAAACAAACAATGCCCCCCGCAACCGCGCCAGTAACCAGCGCCCCCAACAGGGTGCATCAAATCCGAACCGGCACAGACGGCAACCAACCCCGCCAGCGGACCATTGTGTATAAAGCCGGGGTCATTCTTGCCGACAAAGAGCGCTGTAATGATCCCGCCAACCATCGCCATCAAACTATTCACCGCCACCAAGCCACTGATGCCATCCATTGTTTGTGCCGACATCACATTAAACCCAAACCAACCGACAGTCAGGATCCACGCGCCCAGAGCCAATAATGGAATGTTTGACGGCGCGAATGCGATAAGGCGACCACCGCGATAACGGCCATTTCGGATTCCCAGCATGGCGACAACAACCAAGCTATCCAGCCGCCGACACTGTGTACCACAACGGATCCGGCAAAATCATGAAATGGGGCACCAAATGTCTCGGCCAGCCAATCTTGGAAACCATAATTACTGTTCCAGATGAGCCCTTCGAAAAACGGATAAACCAAACCAACCGTAAAAAATGATCCTACCAACATAGGATAAAAACGGGCGCGCTCAGCGATACCACCTGAAATAATTGCCGGAATTGCTGCAGCAAAAGTCATCAAAAAGAAGAACTTCACCAGCTCATAGCCACTATTGGCACTCAATTGCTCGGCACTGGACAGGAACGTGATGTCATAGGCCACCCCAGTATCCGATAAAGAAATAGGCAATGGCAGAGAAACCGAAGTCAGCAATAATCTTAACGAGAGCGTTAACTTGGTTTTTCTGTCTAACCGTTCCTACTTCTAAAAAGGCAAAGCGGCATGCATGGCCAGAACCATGATTGCCCCCCCTAACAAAATGAATAATGTATTTGAGCTTTGGATCAATATTTCTACAGCACTGTTGATGTTTTCCACAAACGTCCCCCCCACATCCTTGTTGATTAATCTTGTTTGCAACATGGATGTAGCAGATTTTGTGCCGTTTTGACCCATTCTAGGGTTCCAATTTGGAATGACGACTCAGAACTCAACCTAACACACTGTTTTTATATTAAATATCACCGCCAATTGATGCACGAGCATCGTGCATTACATCGCGTACCATAGGTAAAATCTGCTTGTAGTGCACCTTACCCGCCGGAAGGCGCGCTCTTAATTGGTGCAATAAAAATCACAAGTGCACCTTTATGGTGCCACTCATTCAACGGGTTTGAGTTTGGCCGTAAAATGACGCAATACCGGCGGCTCATATTCAAAGATCAGCCCTTTGATTTCGTCTGCACGCTTGCAGACAGCTATCAGTGCATCGGCAACATAATCCATGTGATCGTTGGTGTAGACCCTGCGCGGGATCGTCAAGCGCATCAGCTCCAGCGGGGTTTCCTTCTGCTTGCCCGTTTCCGGGTCGCGTCCCAGCAGCAGTGAACCAATTTCTACCGCACGGACACCCCGCTTCAAGATAAAGCTCATTGCACAACGCATGGGCAGGAAACTGTTCCGGCGGAATATGCGGCAAGATCTTTTTGGCATCGACAAACACAGCATGGCCACCCGTCGGATACTGGATCGGCACGCCACCTTCACGAAGGCGCTCACCAAGATACTCAACCTGACTGATCCGGTAGTGAAGGAAGTCTTCATCTGCCCCTTCGTACAACCCCACGCGCCAGCGCTTCCATATCACGTCCGGCCATCCCCCCCATACGTCACAAAACCTTCCATCGGAACACAGCGAGTCCGGACGGCCTGAAACAACTCTTCATGATCGCGAATACAGCACAGGCCACCAATATTGACCATCGGATCCTTTTTCGCCGACATCGTCAGCATGTCGCCATATTGATACATCTCGCGAATGATCTCGAGTATCGAGCTATTCTGGTAACCCGGCTCACGCTGCTTGATAAAGTAAGCATTCTCACAATAACGGGCAGAGTCAATTACCACCGGAATATCATTTTTCTTTGCTAGTTCGTAGACGGCCCGCATATTGGCCATCGATACCGGCTGACCACCAGAGCTATTACAGGTCACCGTGGTAATAATGGCTGCAATATTGTGCGAACCGTAATGCTTGATAGTCGATTCGAGCTGGTCGAGATCGAAGTTTCCCTTCCAATCTTCATAGGTATCGGTATCAAAGGCTTTCTCGGTCAATACATTGACAGCCTTGCCGCCATTGAGTTCGACGTGTCCTGCCGTCGTGTCGAAGTGGTAGTTGGAAATAAACACCGGCTTGTCGCCGCCACGCACGGTTTTCATCCGCTCTATTAAACACGGAAACAAGATCTGCTCGGCACCACGGCCCTGGTGTGCAGGCACGGTCAGTTTATAGCCAAAGAAATGCTGTACCGCCTCGCATAAATTAAAGTAGTTGCGGCTTCCGGCATAGGATTCATCCCCCCATCATCAGGCCAGCCCACTGCACATCACTCATCGCGCCGGTACCGGAGTCAGTCAGCAAGTCGATATAGACATCCTCACTCTTTAACATAAACGGGTTGTACCCCGCTTCGAGCAAGGCTTCACGGCGATCATCCTCATTGGTCATTCGGATAGATTCAACCATTTTGATGCGAAAGGGCTCTGGAATACGTTTCATATAAATTGCCTCATAAGCTACCGTAATGCTCTGCTTTCTACAGGTGTAGAGAGCCAATAACAGATTCGAAAAAAACAAGATACTTATTTAGATTGTTATTCGGGCTTATGCAGACGGAAAGTCGTGGGACAGGCGGAAGTCTTGATTGTACCAAGATGACAACACGAGCGTGATGTCTGATGTAACCAAGCAGGTTGTGCTCATCACGTCATCCTTCCTTGGCGGGTTATTACTTGCAATAAGTATAGTCAGAGGTTTGCAATGAACGAAACAGCCGCAATAAAATCCCTTTATTGCGGCCGTCTAATGGTCGTGTCTATCCATTTAAACTTTATCCAGAGAAAGCTTAGGTTATGAGCGATTTGACGGGATCAGGCGCTGGGTCGAAGCAGTGTTGCTTCATCATCAGTTGCATTAATCGTTACCGAACGGGCTGATTCACTTCCGGTATAGATAAATACACGGCCGTTATCGGCAGTGACGTAAGATTGGTTTTTATCACCTTGGATAGACACTGTTGCACCGGCCTGTGGTTGGCCTGCTTTTTCAACGACTACCCAAGCCCCCACCTTTTTGTGGCGAAACATCAAGTGTCAAATCATGTTGAAAGTCTGCCAGAGCTGCACCAGAAAAAGTAGCGGTGCTTAGGATGATCGCTGCAATTGATTTTTTCATAACTTCCTCACTTTCGAGCTGTTGTGTGTATTGTTTTTCGCAGTCTGTCTGCGTGTTGATATTCATAATAGGTGTGACATTCCTCACACTCCATAACGTATTTTGATAGGTGTTGTTCGAAAAAATTGAGCAAGAATCTTGGAGGTCATCCGGTCTGAAAGGGAAGTATAGTGATTGTTTCAAGTTAAAGATGAAAAGACAACAGTCAACCCAAAGCAAACAAATCAATACATATCAGCAATTTATGACCAACCTCGCAATATTTAACGATCAGCGTCACATTTATTTGCAATAAAGGTGTTTACACCGAGCATATTTATAGTTAGTGTTTTGCTGTCTGCAACTCAGACCTGAAAAATGATTTTCGAAGAACACTTCACACTCCTAGCTTCTCGCCAAAGCCTGCTGTAAAGAAGAACCTCCAAAAGATCATAGGCATGATTTATTTCCACTGTCGTCGTGTATACCAAACAGCCAAACTTTTCCAAATCGGTTCAGGTAGAGCTTTGCTTTGGTATCGTTGCAATCGACTATGCAGTGATGCGCTATTGAGTAGGGTGAGCTCGTAGCGGTAAATAGATAAAGGTCAATGAGTTAAAACGATAACGACCGCCACTTAATGTGAGCGGAACTGAATTATCTACTCAATTTGATAGCCACAAACATAACGCTCCTAAAGCATTGTTTGGGCAAAAAAGGAAAACAACATGATTTCACAAACTGGTATTATCCGTAGCTTCAACACTAAAGAAAAAACAGGCCTAATTACTTGCGATCTTGGTGGTGACATCCGCTTTGATGCAGCCAATATCAATGGCAGCTGCCAACCCGTTTCTGGTAGCCTCGTCGAGTTCATCATGGATGACTCAGCAAGCAAGCTCCAAGCGGTTAAAATTCGCTTTATCTAACCCATCCATGCGTTAGTTATATTTGCTGCTGTGGTATATGTTTCGCCACAGCGGCATGATTACCCTCTCCGCACTTTAAGCACTCAAACCAATACTCAACAATAGACATATCAATCTATTATTTCTGTTTCGAAATATAAACTAAGGCTATATATCAAGCCTTTTATTTGAACCACTATCAAACCTTTGACAATGCGTTAATAACACTCCCGATAATCAAAAGTAAAAACCACAAATATAAGTCTATTGAAATATTACTCTGCAATCTAGAGCAAAAGCTCAAATTAACAACAGTTAATTCTGACCATAACAAATACAAATTACACACATTAGTGAAAAATTAAGTTTCATTTGGGAAATAAGAAGAAATTATTCATAGATATATTTCAACTCATAATCATTTTATGTATTATGCCCCTCCAAAATTAAGCACATAAAAATAATATATTCTATTTCATTCGATTTATTGACAATTTAGTTAATTAACCAAGTGAAGTTAATACATAATAATATAAAAATCAAAGATGAGGCTGTATGAAGAGTCTAGGATTTAAAAATTCACTGATCGTTTCAATCGCATTATGGACAATAATGTCAATTGGAGCCGCTAACTATATTTCTTATCTCAATCAAAGAGACGCATTAATTAACGAGGTGACTCGCTCGACATTAACTTTGGTGAGAGACCAAAGTTCAGCAATCGAAGGATTCATAAAACAAAAATCTCAGGCTTACATAATTTGGCCTCTAAATATAAAGTGAATAATTATACCGACGGACATATCCAGCGTATGATTGATGGGGCAGCAATTGCTAATCTTAGCAACTTGATGATTGGGTTTGATGACGGAACTGCCTACAAGTCAACACCTGATACGAAATGGGTCGATTATAAAAATCCTGATTCCTACGATCCTAGACAGCGTCCATGGTGGAATCAAGTCAATAGCCGTTCAGGCGTTGTATTTACTGATGTCTACGCAGACAGCTCAACAAAAAAGCTTATGGTCAGTTTTGGTGAAAATGTTAACGACGGTATCTTATTAGGTGATATCGAACTCGATTTATTGAATGATGTCGTTAAATCCATTGATATTCCAGCTCTATTTCTATTATCGTAGACAGTAATACGACAATACTCGCCACGTCGACAGGCAAGATTGAAAACGGAAATAAACTCACCAATTATTCACAGTTTAAAGAGCTCGCCCTCGCCGCTGTTTCAAACACATATCTAATTCAGGATTATATAAATCCAGCAGGATTAGATAAAACGATGTTTGCCCACGAAATAAAAATTGGAAATAAGAAATGGTTTCTGATGATAGGGCTAGATAAATCGATTACCTATGCGTCTCTCGATTCAGCTCGCGAGGATGCATTACTTACAACTGTAGGATTCGTGGTATTCGGTATCGCTCTCGTACTCGCTGTTTTAAGGCTACTCTATCGCCCTATTTTGCAGCTAAAAGAAACCGTCGTAAGCCTTTCACAAGGGAATGGCGATTTAACTCAGCGCTTGGATGTAAAATCAGATGATGATTTAGGCCAGATAGCAAATGGTATAAACCTGTTTATCGAAAGCCTGCAAAATATGATGCTGGAAATTCAAGCCGCATCAAGTCACCTACAATCGAATGTTGCAGCCTTAAAAACCCAAGCCGATGACAATACAACCATCTTACAAAGCCATGTTACAGAAACAGAGCAAGTGGTAACAGCCGTTGAAGAAATGAATTCAACCGCAGAATCGGTAGCCGTTAATGCCGCAGAGGCGGCTCAGTTTACCCAAGAAGCAAACCTCACCAGCGAAAAATCAAAAGTTATCGTCAACCAGGCTCAAATTACTGTTGCTGCACTGATCAACGATGTCGATGCAGCCGCTAGTAATGTGCAGAGAATGAGTGATGAGACACAGAGCATTAATGCCATCTTGAATGTTATCGGTGAGATAGCCGAACAGACCAACTTGTTAGCATTGAATGCAGCTATCGAAGCGGCACGAGCCGGTGAGCAAGGACGTGGTTTTGCCGTCGTTGCCGATGAAGTGCGTAATCTAGCCAGCCGAACGAAGGCAAGCACAACAGAAATAGAGGAAGCGCTAGAACAGCTGTTGCTCGGTAACAAATCTATGGTTGAAGCCATGGACAACACCAAGCTCCGTTGCCAAGAAACAGCAAATGGTGCCAGTGACGTCGCTACAAGTCTGGAGACAATGAACAACTATGTCTCCGAGATTAACGATCTGAGCACTCAAATAGCGACAGCAGCAGAAGAACAAAGCAGTGTGACCCAGGAAGTCAGCCGAAACATGTCGGCGATTAGCGAAATTGTTGCCCAGTTAGATACTGGGGGGTAAGCATACCGCTGAGGAAACGGTCAATATCGCAGCGGTTAACGCCCAGCTTGCAGCAATTGTAGGTAAGTTCAAGCTGAAGTAACCAAACAGCACCACTTATACAGATGCAAAAAAGCCCGCTGAGCCGAGGCTGGGCGGGGAAAGGCAGTAAATACAACGAAAAATCATGAAACTCTGTGGCGGGTTGACACTAATAAGATGTCAACTCGCCCTAACTGTTCAGGTATTCAGCAGCACGTGATTTTAGAGTTTGCGCAGTCATTTCTTTGTCCTATCTTCAGTCTTTTATAATTCGATGCGAACGGTGTGCTCCGTTTCGATGGGGTGCATTATATTGACTTCCCTTACGATGATAATCAGGGGAAGTTACAAATTACTTTTACCTATATGTAACAATGAAAGTTTGGAAAAGCTAATTCCCCGACGTCGTGTCTCTCCTTCAAACCTCTTGCATTTATTGTCGACAAACAGATAATCTCAATTATTAGCCAGCAACCTTTACGTGGGTGGAACAATGTTTAACTGGGAAGGGGTCAGCGAATTTGTCGCTGTCGCGGAGGCAGAAAGTTTTACGGCAGCCTCAAAAAGATTAGGAATTTCAACAGCTCAGGTTAGCCGTCAGATCAGTTCACTAGAAAAAAAGGCTCGCAGCCAAGCTGTTTTATCGCACGACCCGTAAAGTGTCGGTCACCGATGTCGGCCGGGTTTATTATCAGCACTGCCGTCAGGTACTTGATGGATTGGAAGAAGCTGAACGTGCAATCGGTAATCTACAGAGTTCGCCGCGAGGAATACTGAAAGTAACGGCTCCCGTCACTTACGGCGAAGGCACTATCGCACCACTTATCAACAACTTTGCCCTGCAATACCCAGAGCTCGAAGTTCACCTACAGCTGTCAAACCAAAAGGTAGACTTGGTCGATCAAGGCTTCGATTTGGCGATCCGACTCGGCAAACTGGAAGATTCCAGCATGATGGCAAAGCGACTGGATTCTCGTACCCAGTATGTCTGTGCCTCTGAAGAATACCTGACCACCCATGGCGTACCTTATTCATTGTCAGAGCTGGATCAGCATAACTGCCTTCAGGGTACGTTGGACTACTGGCGTTTCCATGAACAGGGTAAAGCGCGTAATATCCGGGTCAAAGGCAGCCTGAGCTGCAACAGCGGCCATGCGCTTACCGACGCTGCGCTCAAGGGGGATTGGCATTGTCCAGCTCCCGGATTATTATGTGCAAGAGTATATCGACAGCGGCCAGCTGATCCCGCTGCTGACCCAGTTTACCGAAAGTGATGACGGGATCTGGGCACTGTACCCACACAACCGCCACCTGTCACCGAAAGTCCGGATGTTAGTTGATTATCTGAACGAACAACTTGGCTAACTGGTTAACGGATTTGCAGGTTAAGTCCTAGTCAATCCCCAACTTCTTGAGCTTGCGATATAGGGTATTTCGACTGACACCCCAACATCCTTGCTGTTTTGCTGATATTGCCCTTGTTAGCACGATAGGTCTCTATCAGGGTATCGGAAATAGTTGTTCTCAGATCTTTTGCTACCGCCTTTTCTGGCTTCACACTTGGCCGCTGTTTTAGTAGCGGCTCGGCGATATGCTGTGGCAAATGGTTAAACATAAGTTGCTCGGCATCGTCCGACAGTAGCGATGCCACCCGCAGCACATTATCCAGCTCACGGATATTGCCGGGCCAATGATAAGCCGTTAGCAAGTTGATCAGATGTTCGCACACCACTTGCTCGCCACTTTGATGCTTGCGGTGGATAGCTGCAATCAGGGCCTCGCAATCCTGACGCTCGCGCAAGGCAGGCAACGTCAGGATCAGCCCATTCAGACGGTAATAAAGATCTTGCCGAAACAGCCCTTGCACCACGAGTTCGTCTAGGTTTTTATGGGTCGCGGCAACAATTTGGATATCAACCTTGATCGGCTGATTACAACCGATAGGCACCACTTCCTTTTCCTGCAAAACATGCAATAAACGACATTGGGCCGCCAGTGGCATATCGGCAATTTCATCAAGAAACAAAATCCCCCCTTATCGGCCTGTCGCACCTTGCCCTGGTACCCTTGTTTACTGGCGCCGGTAAACGCTCCCGGCGCGTAGCCAAAGAGTTCCGACTCAATCAAGTCTTGCGGCAGCGCGCCGCAGTTAACCGCCACCAGTGGCCCGGTATGACGCTGGCTATGACTATGTAGCTGTTTGACAAACTCTCCCTTTCCTACTCCTGTTTCGCCCAGAATCAACAAGCTGACATTTTTATTGATCAGCTTACAGGCCTGCTGCCACGCCTGCTCCATGCGGCTATCACCATAATGAAGCGGGCAAGATGGCGAATACACCGGTGAAGGCTTAGCTATAGAAGTCTTCTTCTGGATCGGCTGGCAACTAATAACCAGCTCGCCGGAAGGTACTAGCGATCGACTAACGGTTTGCAGCGAACTATCCATCAACACATCAATATGGCACCCCCAGCATCTGCTGGTGATCCAGCAAACGGGCAGCGACAGCATTATGCGCTACCACATGACCCCTCTTCGTCAGCGATAACGATCCCCTGCCAACCACTGTTTAGCAGCTGTTTATCAAATGCTACATCAAGCGTATTTTGCCATTGGGTACCTGGCACAACAGGCGATTTTCGACCAGCTGCACCATATTTTGGATAAGCAGCCGTGTCTGCTCCGTGTGCACTTTCTGTTCACTGGTTATATCCAGCACCCCCAGCAGATCTCCAGATGGACTAAACACCGGCCCGGCCGAACAGCTGATGAACCGATGCTTGCGAATAAAATGCTGATCGCCAATCACCGCGACAAAACGTTGATCGGCCAACGCCGTACCGATGGCATTGGTTCCTTTCAGACTCTCCTGCCAACAGACCCCAGACTCAAGAGCAATACTGGTCAAGCGCTGTTCGAACCGGGGATTGTCCCCCATGCACTGATAATCACCCCCCCTTCGTTATCGGTCAAAATAAGGCGGCTGTTGGTGCCGGCAAACATCTGATTGAACAGCGGTATAGCCAACTGCTCCACCGCAGCAGTTAAATGCTTTGCATTGTATTGGCGCTGGATAAGCTGCTCTCGCTCAAGACGAACATGCTCCGGGGGCATGCAGCTCTTCAAGCCCTGCCTGTTGCTACGGCGCCAAGATTGTTCCAGCCAGTCCTGCTGGGGGGGAGAATCAACGAATAGATGCATAGGTTAACTGTTCCATGTTGTTACAGATAAAGTGTGCCATTTTGTAACAGTTGAACAATTTCAACAGGATGGCGATCTTATCTGTGAATGCAGAGGTTATTGCATAAAATTTTATTAATCATAACGTTACATTTCATTAACAACAAGTCTGACATTCTGGCCTGCTGTTTGCGTTAGTAAGAAGCGAGAGCAACACAACAGAACACGCTTAAAAACAATCAGCTGCATCCAGGCAGCCACTATTTCGTGAACAGAAGCACAGAAGGAACGACCTATGATCTACGCGCAACCAGGAACCGACAATGCTGTTATTACATTCAAGCCTCAGTACGATAACTATATTGGCGGAGAATGGATAAAACCGGTCAGCGGAGAATATTTCGACAATACCTCGCCCGTTAACGGCAAGACATATTGTCAGGTTGCCAAATCGGGGGGGGAAGCCGACATCAACCTAGCGCTGGATGCCGCCCACAGTGTACGTGCCAGCTGGGCTGCCACCAGTGTCACTGAACGTTCCAATATCCTACTGAAAATTGCCGATCGTATCGAACAAAACATCGAACTGCTAGCAGTTGCCGAAACATGGGAAAACGGCAAACCAGTACGCGAAACACTTGCTGCCGATCTGCCACTAGTCGTTGATCACTTCCGCTACTTTGCCGGGTGTATTCGAGCCCAGGAAGGTTCAGCTGCAGAACTGGACATCAACACTGCGAGCTATCATTTCCCCGAACCTATTGGGGTCGTCGGCCAGATCATCCCTTGGAACTTCCCAATACTAATGGCTGCATGGAAACTGGCTCCGGCGATGGCTGCCGGTTGTTGTGTCGTTCTAAACCTGCCGAACAAACGCCAACGTCAATTTTGGTCTTGATGGAAATCATCGGTGACCTGATCCCGGCCGGCGTTATCAATGTCGTCAATGGCTATGGCCATGAAGCCGGTCAGGCACTGGCCACCAGCAACCGTATCGCAAAGTTGGCCTTTACCGGTTCAACCGAGGTGGGTAACCACATTCTTAAGTGCGCGGCAGACAGCCTGATCCCGTCAACAGTCGAACTTGGCGGCAAGTCTCCGAACATCTACTTTTCCGATATCTTTGATCACGAAGATGCCTATCTGGACAAGTGTATCGAAGGGATGCTGCTGGCCTTCTTCAACCAAGGGGGGAAGTCTGTACCTGTCCTTCACGTGTATTGATCCATGAGTCGATCTACGATGAATTCATTGTCAAAGTTGTCGAACGCGCGCAGAACATCAAGCAGGGCAACCCGCTAGACACCGACGTCCAGGTCGGTGCACAGGCATCAAAAGAGCAATTTGACAAGATCCTTAGCTACCTGGAAATCGGTCGGAACGAAGGTGCCGAGGTACTGGTGGGTGGCAGCGCTGTCAAACAAACTGACGGGCGGGAGCAAGGTTACTATATTGCCCCCCCGACGATGCTAAAAGGAAACAACCAGATGCGTGTTTTCCAGGAAGAGATCTTCGGCCCCGTCATTGCCATCACGACCTTCAAGGATGAGGCCGAGGCACTGGCGATTGCCAACGATACGGAATACGGCCTAGGTGCGGGAGTCTGGACCCGTGATACCAACCTTGCCTACCGTATGGGACGTAATATCGAAGCTGGCCGAATTTGGATCAATTGCTACCACGCCTACCCGGCACATGCTGCTTTTGGTGGCTACAAAAAGTCCGGTATCGGCAGGGAAACCCACAAGATGATGCTTGACCATTACCAGAACACCAAAAACCTCTTGGTTAGCTATGATGTCAATCCTTTGGGCTTCTTTTAACTCACTCTCCTAACCTCGATACACTTAGGATAGTTTCGCTGCAGGTCAATACCACCTATTGACCTACAGTGTTTTGCATGAAAAACTGTTCATATAGCCGCCACATATAGTCATAATGACTTCAACATCCTTATTAATTGTAAGAAATTACTAATAAAAGAAGGATATACGTGCCAGAGACATGTAATATTCAGCATTTATTAAGCAAGTAGTTGAGAAACTATACGCACATTTGTTCGTTAGAGGGATATCACATATGGAATGCCGCTGCACTCAAGTTATACGTGTAAAACGGAATTTCTGGCAACGCTTGGTCTACAAGTCAATACACCGCTGCACGGAATGCGGAAAAATCATAAAGCGATAAATATAATTCAGTGAAATAATACTAACAATAAATAAAACGACGCATTTCAGACATCGTCATTGGCTATATAAACCGACAATAAGCGAATACACAAAGAAAAAGCCACGTTACGTGGCTTTTTCAACTTTATTCCGCATGCTTTCTAGCATAGCTTTCACTGTTAACCCAATTATGGTCTTCTTCCCAAGTGAATAGCCATTTACGAGTCGGCCCGGCCATCACGTTCAAGTAGTAGTTGTCATATCCTGCCACGGTAGCTACTGGGTGATAACCTTTCGGTGCTTTAACCACATCCTTATTATAAACAGCTACAGATTCGTCCAATGAACGATCATCGGTATACACACGCTGGAAGCAAAAGCCTTGTGCGGGGTTCAAGCGGTGATAGTACGTTTCTTCCAGATAAGTCTCGTGGGGTTCGTTGTCTGTATCATGCTTATGGCTAGGGTAAGAACTGGTACATCCCTCGTCGGTAAACACTTCGACGACTAACAAGCTATCGGCATCTTTGTAATCAGGCAGAATATTGTGTACATAGCGCTTGTTGTAGCCATGTCCGCGCTGCTCGGCATCAATGTCTGGTGGTGCGATCAAGCGTGTCGGATGAGTACCTATTCCCCCCCGGGGCTGCACATACCGCCAGCTCGAGTGCTGTATTGGCTACCACCTCACAGCCTTCGCCCTGAGTCACATATACCGCATAGGGTTTTTTACGCTCAAACGGATCCATACGATCTCCGATATTCTCAAATATCGCGTCCTTCGTTTTTACTGTGGCTTTCCCAGCGACCAGCACAAGGCAGTATTCATTTTCATCACCAGTCAAAGTCAGAGTTTGTCCAGTTTCAAGTTCGTACGCTTTAAAGCCGACATGTTGCCAACCCGCATTTTCCGGCGTGACGTGCTGGGTGCGACCTTGTGCATCTGGGGCCTGATATTTTGAAAGTAATGATGACATTTGACACTCCTTTATAATGTCTATACGGCAAAAAGCGCCGGTATAAACCAGCGCTTCAACAGGGCAATGATTATAATAAACCTGCGTCTTTCGCGTAGTTATGCAGATTGTTGTAGCCCATTGTCGCGTAGGTTAACGGGTGGGCAATCGCCGGATCTTGCTCGGCTTCAACCACTAGCCAACCCTTATAGTTTTGCTCTTTGAGAATGGTAAACACAGCGGGGTAATCAACACAACCATCACCAGGAACGGTATACACACCACAAAGTACCGCATCCAAGAAGCTTGTCTTGCGATTTTTCACATCAGCCAAGACATCTTTACGCACATCTTTACAATGCACATGGTTAAGACGGTGCGCCCAACGTTTTGCCACTGCAACAGGGTCAGCTCCTGCAAACGTCAGATGGCCGGTATCTAACAGCAGGCCAACCTCCAGACCAGTATGCTCCATCAGGTTATCGATATCTTCAGCAGTCTCAACGACAGTGCCCATATGATGGTGGTAGGCAATTTGTACCCCCTGGCTCTGCGTGTAACGAGCAAACTCTGTCAACTTTTTACCGTATTCCTGCCAGCGTTCAGCCGGGAACTGCGGACGTAGATGAACGGGTATATTTTGTTCGCCATGGATACAACCAGTAACTTCGCACAATACCATGACATTGGCACCCAATTCGCGTAGCAGCGTCAGGTGTGGCTGAACCGCTTCAATTTCCTCTTCAACAGAGCGACTCAACAGTTCACACGAATACCAGCCTGAGACCAGTTCTACATCATGTGCGGCAAGTATCGGACCAAGAACACTCGCTTCACGAGGAAACTTATTACCCAGTTCAAAGCCAACGAAGCCAGCTTGACGACCTTCCGTCAGGCAAGTTTCCAATGGGGGGGTTTCTGCGCCCAAAGTTGGTAAATCGTCGTTAGTCCAAGTTAGAGGGTTGATGCCTAATTTAACAGTCATGGTGTTGCTCCTTAAAATAATTCGACAAAAATCACGAGGTTTAGCCTCTTTGGCGCCACAGGGTAATTAGGTTGTGATAGTTAGCTTTAATATTCTCAACAAGAGTCTTGTCATCAATTTCACCGGCAAGCCAGGCTTTAGAAGGTTGCCCAAACAAGGTGCGTCCTACAGCAAACCCTTTGACTAAAGGTTGTTTTGCTGCCGCGGCAAAACCAGCAGCCAACACTTCTTGCGGAGCATCTAGGCCGAGCAATACCACGCCACGGCAATATGGGTCTCGTTCAATAACCAATGATCCAAGATCATCCCAGCTTTCGCTCCGCAACGGCGGGAGTTTCCACCAGTCAGGCTTCACGCCAAGGTTATAGAATCGTTTGACGGCGCGAAGATAAAGCTCGTCGGTACGTTCCATATCTGCCGGGAGGATGATTTCAAGCAGCAGCTCATGGCCACTCTTACAGCAGGCGCTGTACACTTCTTTTACTTTGGCCTCATGCTCAAGACGCAGGGCATGATCATCTTCCGGGTGGAAGAACACGAGGCACTTAACAACATGCTCAAGCGGCCAATCGATCAATTGAGATCCGATATTGCCGTGCTCAAACTCCAGCGGACGCGATCCTGGCAATTCGATAGGTCGACCTACCCACCAGCCGTCGCCGGTAACCTCGTTAAGAACATCCTGACCGAAAGTGCTGTCGCATAGCAGGCCTAGCTTATTCTGAAGATTTGCCTCTTTTGCGACTTCACGGCTTGCCTGCAAAATAAGTTTTTTCAGTGGCTTAATACGGCTGATGTCGGCACCGACGTCACGGGCCATATTCACAAACTGGATACGGTGATCGAAAGCCATCACGCACAGCTCATTCCACTCTGTTCTACGGGCTGTTACACGGTGCAGGTGATTCAACTCGCTATCAAGATCTGGACGAGGCACTTCCCCAACACGGTTTAGGTAGTTGTCCAGCTCAATCTTGGTTGGCATAGCCGGGGGCACAACCGTGGCGCGAAACCACCAGTGCCCCCCCACAAGCATTGGCGTAGGTACAAGCTTTTTCCCAGCCTTCCCCCCCGTTAAGGTATCCACGCAGCAGGCCTGACATAAATGCATCGCCCCGCACCGAGTACGTTAAGCACATCGACGCGTACTCCTTCGACGGTAATACCTTCATCCAGTGTGTCCGGGATCGTATCGGTAAAGACAGAACAACCAAGCGGGCCACGCTTGCACACCAGCTCAGCCCCCCCTGTCATTTCGCGGACTTTACGCAATGCTGTTACGGTATCGGTCGAACCTCCGGCAATATGAAACTCCTCTTCGGTACCGACAATCAGATCAAACAATCCCAGCACTTCTTGCAGCTGCTCGGTAACCTGTTCCGACTCAATAAAACGTGTTTCACCATCGCCAATTGAGGTAAGTCCCCAAAGTACAGGACGGTAATCGATATCAATCGCCGTCTTCACTCCGTTACGACGTGCATACTCAAGGGCAGTAAGTACTGCATCGCGAGTTTTAGGGTGTGATAAGTGAGTCCCCGTAATTGCCAGACAACGGGCAGAGGCAATGTATTCCTCGCTAAAATCACCCCGGGTAATCGCCATGTCGGCACAGTTATCACGGTAGAATATGAGAGGGAATGTATCCTCGTCCTTGATACCGAGAATAACAAGTCCGGTCAGGTGATCTTTATCGGTAATAAGGTGGCTGGTATCGCAACCAACGGTATTGAGTTCTTCACGGAGGAAACGCCCCATATGTTCATCACCCACTCGCGCCAGCATCGAGGATTTTAATCCCTGACGGGCGGTACCGTATGCGACGTTACCGGAAGAACCACCAAGGTATTTGGCAAAGCTCCCCCCCATGTCTTCAAGGCGCGAGCCAATTTGTTGACCATAAAGGTCGACGGCTATCCGCCCCATACAAATTAAATCTAAATGCTTTTCAGTGTTCATGTATGACTCCTTCGGGACGGCTAGCTGTCGATCGTCCCAACATGTAGCTACAAACTAATTGAAAATGGAAACTAATCGGCTCAAAGTTCCCGGACCTGAATCCAGCGACCTTGTTCATGCGACAATGCAATCGCATCCAATACTCGGGAGACTTTCCAGCCTTCTTCAAAATCCGGCCAGATTGGTGTATCGGCTGCAATACCGTTAATCAAATCACGCACTTCAACTGTTTTCTGGTCGTTGAAACCGATGCCGTGGCCAGCACCGCCGCAAAACGGGGGGGCATAGTCAGGATGTTCAGGACCGACCAATATCGTCTTGAAGCCTTGTCGGTTTGCTGGCTCGTCATGTCGGTAGAGTTTGATTTCTGCCATGCGTTCCTGCGTAAACATCAGGGAACCTTTAGTGCCGGTGATCACATAGTTAAGACCCATTTTGCGGCCGCAGGCGATCCGAGAAGACTCAATCACGCCCATAGCACCATTACTAAAGCGCATCATCGCATGAGCCTGATCTTCGTTTTCGACAGGAACCATGACACTGGAACCTGCTTTTTCAGGGCGCTCTTTGATAACCGTTTGCAAATCACCGCAAACAGAGTCCACATCACCCACTAGGTATTGGGCCATATTAACGATGTGAGCTGCCAAATCACCCAAAGTGCCAAGGCCTGCAGTTTCTTTGAAACAGTGCCAGTGGATCGGAGCCAGAGGATCAGCCATATAATCTTCATTGTGGGTGCCATAAAAATGCACGACTTCACCGATTTCGCCGTTGGCAATAATTTCTTTAGCCAGCTTGGCAGTCGGGTTCTTCATATAATTGAAGCCAACCAGTGTTTTAACACCAGCTTTTCGCGCCGCTTCCACCATTTCTTTTGCATCAGCAGAGCTCAGTGCCAGCGGTTTTTCAGAATAAACATGTTTGCCATGCTTAATCGCTTCCAGTGCCATTTCTTTATGTAGAAAGTTAGGCGAACAGATATCAACCACATCAATGTTCGGATCGGCCACCAACTCACGCCAGTCGCCTGTTGAGCGATTAAAGCCGAATTCTTCGGCGCGCCGGGCAGCGAGTTCTGGATTGATTTCCGCAACCATTTCGCGAACGAGCTTACCCTGGAGCTGAAATACAGTAGAAACCTGAGAAAAAGCGATCGCATGAGCGCGCCCAATATACCCAGTGCCGATAAGTCCAATGCGTACTTCTTTCATAACATCCCCCCCAACAAATAAATTGGAACCCGACGGTTCGCTATTGAAGTTCGTTTCGATATGTACTTTATACGGAATGTTTATTTCATCATCAAGACATTTCAGGATATAAGTTTCACAACGTGATCAGGTTGGAATTTTTATTTCATTAACACTAAAAAGTGCCCGCTTAGGCGCGGCCATACAATGAACGATGATAGAGAGGACCTAGGGTGGGGGGCAAACCGGCAAATATCTCTTTGAGCAAAACGAGAAACAGTTCCCCCTGTGGCGACAGAATCGGCCAGCGCATTGTGAGCGAGATAACCCGGCAAGCCTTTTTCTTGTCTTATTTGACAAAGGCGGTAGTCCTTCCCTTCTTTACCTCGATTCGTTGCAAGTGAGCGCTCGAGCATCAATGTATCAAGCCAGACGACAGGGAGGTCGGCACTACGATCGACAGCCAATGCACGGCGTAAAAAGTCCCGCTCTATTGCCGCGCCATGGGCAACAAGTATTTTCCCAGGCATACGTTCGAGCAAGCATGAATACTCTGTTCAAGTGAAACGCCAGCTGCCAGCGTTTCAGGCGTGATATGGTTGATAACTGCAGTGTCAGGTTTTACCTGCTGAGGTTTAGCCACATAAAAATGGCTGGCAGAGGATAATGACAGCGTTTGCTGGCGTATTTCGACCATGCCTATAGACAAGATGGTATCCCGTTCGGGATCAAGCCCTGATGTTTCAAAATCAACCACCAAAAATTCAAGCTGATCGATAGCCGTTTCCAGACCGGGGACAGCCCGTTGATAAAGCGGTGCCAGCTCCTCAGGAATGAAACCTCGTGCCACTCTGGTTAATCGATGCTTTTCCAGCTGTACAAGGGGATGCCGAAAACGGAACAAGCGTTCTATCATGAAATCACGCCTTTAGCGTTATACCGTAACAATGCCGCTTCCTGAGTTCGAGCAATAATCCGAAACGCGTCTTTAAGATGGTTACGTTCGAATTGGGTGAGCAATGCAGGAGCGATCTTATTGCTGGCTGCTTTCCCCCCCTCAATAAGGGCACTTCTCTGATGGTTAAAGCGTACCTGATTGATAAAATGAAACGCTTCCAGCAGTTCCTTTCTACTACTATCACTGATCACCTGCGCCTCTACCGCCGCCTTCAACCGGGCAGACGTTTCCGTCTCGGAACTATTCGCCGCCAGAGCATAAACTCGAGCCAGCTCCACCAGTAAATTAAGGGCCTGTGTCTTTATATTGAATACGCTGCCGTTTTCGCCATCTTTTGCCAAAACAAACTGACGGAACATTCCCAATGGCGGACTGATGCGCAGGGGAATTGGCAACTAGCACAGCAAGGAAACGGCGATTCCCTTTGGTGTAATCGGAAACACGTTGTTGCTGGCGTCTAAAGAGGGCTTCATTGCCATACAGAAATCGCGTGTCCAGAAAGACACTGATATTAAGTAATGCCTCGGCTTCCGGTTGCATCACCCACCGGCAGTAATAGCTCAACCAAGTCTCGTGCGAAACACACCACTTTGGGTTAGTTGCCATCATATAACCAGAGCAGAGAGGGTAGCCACATTCGGCCAAACCAGAGCAAACATACTCGGTTAACCGACGAAAATAATCCTTCTGCCTCTCATCGGGTTCACAGGCCAGAATCAAGCCGTTATCCTGATCCGAAAGATAATGAACCTCATTTCGAGCCTGTGAGCCGGCAACAATCCAAGCATAGTCGCACGGTGGTGGACCACACTTGCGCTCGGCAAGCAGGAGCAGACGCTTATTAAATGCATCTGCAATCAGACTCATCATCTGTTGAATTGATCGAGGGTGAACCCCCCCTGTTTCGGTCAGAGTTTCAAAGACAGACTGGCGTTGCAACGAGAGAGCCTTGAGATCTGCCACCGACTCCTGACGATAAATTCGGCTGATCAGATAGACGGCCTGAACCCGGCTTTTTTCAATCATACTGGTGGCGGTTAGCACACCTTTAACTTTCCCCCCCTCAACAACCGGTAGACTACGCACATTCTGCTGCATCATCACCTCTACGGCCCGCACAAGCGGAGCATCGGCATCAATAGTACATGGCGCAGCAGTCATCACCGTGGTAACAGGATCAGTGAAATCCCGCCCCCTGTGCGATAACCCGTTTGGTCATATCACGATCTGTAATGATCCCCCAGTAGTTCCTCCCCATCCATCACCAATGCATTTGAACGATGCTGGCGCACCATTTCACAGGCCGCTTGCTGAATGGTGGCAGTAGGTTCGACGATTGCAACATTGGGGGGGTGCAAAACCCCTGCAACCGACTTAAGATACAGCGTGTTGACTCCCGCTTCTTGTTCCCTGCTTTGTGTGCCAGCCAAACGCTGGCCTTCTTTGCCGGCAAAGTGATCCCGTACTGCGGGATTCTCTGCCATCAGGTGGCTGAGCACTGCTCGGGGGGGGATCAAATAAAGAAGGGTATTTTCCAATGCGCAGACCGTATATTCGCAATCGCAGTCTCTTTTTAATTGGCTAAATCCGAAGAGGTCCCCCCCGCTGGCCAGCCTTGCCCGAAGCGACAGATCATGATGACGCTGCTCTACCGCACCCACCCGAACCATATAAAGCCCAGCACCGACGATTCGCTCTCCGTCGAGCCGTTCACCTTTTACTAGGTAGGAAATATCTACTGACGCTGCAAGCTGGCACCTTGCATTGGCAGGCAACTTATCAAATGGGTCAGTATCAGAAAGGAAACTTAAAATATTGGGTAACAGTGATTGATCCATATAATTCCCATACAGAAAAACCCCTGAGGATATCAGGGGGTTATTTTGACGTATTAGTGACTTAACTATGCGTTATCTTGCGCACGCCTAGCGACACGAGGACTTTTCATTAACTCGCGAGCAATAGACCAGAACACATAAGCCAGAGACGCGATGGCAAAGACATAGTAGCCGCCCATCACCCAACTCGGTACATTTTGAGCAAGGTAGATGTACATGGATACCGAGCCTAGAGCAATCAACAACGAAACCGGCTTAACCATTGACCAAGGCTGGATATCCACTTGCTCGGTGTAGACTTCCACATATGCCTCCTGAGGGTAGAAGTAACCGACCGTCAGCATAAAGACAACGTTGACAACAAACAGTAACCCCACCAAATGGAAGAAATGAATATCAACCTGAATAACAAAGTTAAACAGAATATACGCTGACATACCAAACAGCAGACCGAGCTTGGCCGCAATCGCCGGCACACGCTTGGTCAGCAGGCCAACCAATACCACACTCAAAATGGGTGAGTTGAAAATACCCTGCAGCTGCTGGATAAGATAGAAAAGTCCATCCGGCGCATTGGCCACCAGCGGTGCAACGATCATCGCCGTTAGCGCCAGCCCCAAACCGAGGTATTTACCCACCGCAACAATCTGCGCTTCAGTGGCATCCGGCTTTAGACTCTTCTTGAAGATATTGACCGTAAACAACGTCACTGATGAGTTCAAGCCACCACTAAAGGTCGAGAACACCGCCCCCCCCACCACAACCGCAGCAAAGAAGCCAACCAAGACTTCCGGTAACACCAATTGAACCAGATTTGGGTAGGCGTGATCCGGATTGTCAATTTGCCCCTGGAAAATATGGAAAGCAATGATGCCGGGCAAAATGATGATGGATGGGATCATCAATTTAAAGAAAGCACACAACAGAACCCCCCCCTTCTGGCCTTCTGCAAGATTTTTAGCCCCCAGCGCTTTTTGCACAATTGACTGATTAGTACACCAGAAGAACATGTTGGAAACGATAAGACCCGTAAACAAGGTCGAGAACGGCACCAGCGAATCCTTGTCACCGATCGAGTTAAACTTTCCAGGGTTGGTATTGTAGACATCCACCAGACCTTGCCATACATCACCATCACCGACATAAGACAGAGCAAAGAAGGTCACCATCAAACCGCCGGTAATAAGACCCACACCGTTAATAGTATCGGCAATAGCAATGGCCTTGATCCCACCAAAGATGGCGTAAATGGCCCCCATACCACCAACGCCCCAAACAACCAGCCACAGCGCCGTGGTTTTGTCGACGTTAAACACCGTCGAAACCTGGAACAGACTTTCCAGCGCGATAGCACCGGTATAGAGCACAATTGGCAGCAGAGAAATCACATACATACCAAGAAACAGAAGCGAGGTGATAGTCAGTGTCTGCTTATCAAAACGGCGCTCCAGAAACTCAGGAATGGTAGAGATTCCCAGCTTGAGATAACGCGGTAAAAAGAAGATTGCAAACAAAACGATGGTCATCGCCGCCATGACTTCCCATGCCATCACGATAAACCCGGTACGGAACGAAAGGCCGTTGAGACCAACCAGATGCTCGGTAGAGAGGTTCATCAGCAGCATCGAGCCACCGATATAGACCCCCCCGGTAAGGGAACGCCCGCCCAAGAAGTAACCTTCAGCAGAATTAGTCAGGTGGGCGTTATGGGTTTTGTAGTATGCAAAACCTGCTACAAATAGGGTAAAACCAATAAACGAAATAAAAGCCAACATCATGTCCTCCATATCTTTCGTTTACGCATTGACTGTCAGTACCGGGCACACTCTTCGCCCGATACCTAGATAGGCTTACAGGAAAAACAGATAAAAAAGGGGGGGGCGCTGGTAGATAGCGCCCCCCTGATAACAAGGACTAGAGTTTGACTTCCAGGCCAGATTTCAACGATTCAATTGCACTATCAGCAAGCAATAGAGCTTGTTCGCCGTCAGAGCCGCTGCACTCTGGCTTTGCACGCCCTGCAAGTACATCTACAAAGTGATTCCACTCGGCTTTGTATGCAGCGTCATAGCGCTGTAAGAAGAAGTGTTCAGGCTTAGCCGCTACGCAACCATTTTCACCCCCCCACTGCTCAACAGCATCTTCTTTGATATTGTTCGCCGTCAATAAGCCTTTTTCACCATGCAGTTCAATACGCTGGTCATAACCGTAACCGGAGCGTCGGCTGTTAGAAATTGTCGCCATCGCGCCTGAAGGAAATTTCATTACGACAAATGCGGTGTCAATATCACCGGCCTTGCCGATCTCAGGATCGACCATGTTGCTGCCCCTTCGCATAGATAGAGACAGGATCCTCACCCATGATAAAACGTGCCATATCAAAATCATGGATTGTCATATCACGGAACATCCCACCAGAAACTTTCACGTATTCGGCTGGCGGTGGAGATGGATCGCGAGAAGTGATCAATAGTGATTCGGCTTTGCCAATAGAGCCGGCACTCAGCATTTCACGCACCTTACGGAATTGCGGGTCATAACGGCGGTTGAAGCCAACGAATAGCGGAACGTTATTCGCCTTCACCGTTGCCAGACAATCCCTGACACGTGCAATGTCGAGGTGAACAGGCTTTTCACAGAAGATGGTTTTACCGGCTTTGGCTGCCAACTCAATCAGATCTGCGTGAGTATCTGTTGCTGATGCAATCAGCACTCCATGCACATTCGGATCAGCTATCGCCTCTTCAGTCGACTGTACTTTCGCTCCATATTTTTCTGCCAGTGCATTTGCACCGTCAAGGTACGGGTCGATCACTGAATAAAGCGAGGTTTCTTTGTGTTCTGCGATGTTAACAGCGTGAACCTGACCAATACGGCCTGCACCGAATAACGCGATATTGTACATAGAGACTCCTTGGCACCGAGCAGTTTAATGCCCGACATAATTTCACGATAGGTATCTGGTCGACGACTAAAACTGTACGTAACCAAAATCAACTAAAATAGATATTTGTTATTGTTCCTACTATCGGAGGACAATAACTCACGTCTTCCTTCTGATGATTAAAATATACCAAACGAAATATTTATTTCAATCGATCAATTATTGAATATTTTGTTTTTGCTGATAACCTATCACTTTCCCCCCCGTTCTTTTAAGTGAAACCTGTCAGATAGATCACGAATATAATGTGAACAATCATCAGAAAGGCTCTATTTCACGTAAAACAAGTACTAAAACCGTCAAGTGACGAACTATCAACCATCGGAACCTTTAAGAATAAACGTTTCATCACAGTAACCAATACACTCAGCAATAATGCAGCTGTTTCGCTTAAGGTTAACTTGGCATTGCAACAACGAAGACAAGAAAAGCAAGGCAGGTAAGATGAAAGAAGCCTTCTTCCCGCATGCAAACCATACGAAAAGAAGGCTAATGGGGGTTGGGGGGGTAATTAGTAATGGCGCGCCTTGGTCGACAATACCTGCTTAATCTCGTCCGCCGCGGCTACGATTTTAGGATTGTCTGCCACTTGGGCCGTCCCAGTTCGCCACCAAGACTCATAACCGTGCGTCATCGTCTTTGGCAGTACCTTTATATCAATCAACGTCGCTACAGGCTGTTTCTTGGCATCTTCCAATGCTGCCAATAGCTGATCTCTTGTGTGAACGGTATAGCCTTTGCAGCCATAGCTCTCCGCGTTCTTGGCAAAATCCACTTTAACCAGCGGCCCTGTCATGCGCCCGGTATTGGGATCGCGTTGACGGTTTTCTGTTCCGTAGCTGCCATCCCCTGCCCCCATCTGCAAGTTGTTGATGCAACCAAAGCCCGCGTTATCAAACAGCAGCAAGGTAACTTTAATGCCTTCCTGGATTGCAGTTTGCAGCTCCGAATGAAGCATCATGTAAGATCCATCTCCCAACATGGCATAAACAGGTTGGTTAGGGCTGGCGATTTTTGCGCCAACAGCAGCTGCAACTTCGTACCCCATGCATGAATAGCCATATTCCATATGGTAGGTATCGGGATGTTTTGGTTGCCAGATACGTTGTAGATCACCCGGGAGAGATCCTGCGGCGCCCACAATTATGGCATTGTCTTCGAGCTGGCTATCCAGTAGCCCCCAGTACACCCGTTTGGGTTAACTGGGTCTTCAGCGTGTCGCAGTATTCCGGTAGCTTGTCATCAAGATGGCCAGGCACCTCTGGCACAAAGCCCGTTTCAACCTGTATCGAAAACAACCGATCTAATTCATTTTTCCAGAGATTACGGGCATGAGATATCTCATCGCCATAGCTACTGATATAACCCGCTTGCGACAGTTTAGCCTTCAGCGCCAACAGCGCCGCTTGGGCATCCGCTACAACGGGTACAGCATCAAGTTTACCGGCATCAAATTCAGCAACGTTAATCGTCAGAAATTCCACTTCCGGGTTTTGGAACAATGATTTCGAGGCAGTCGTAAAATCAGTAAAACGGGTACCAACACCAATTACCAAATCGGCTTCTTTGGCTATCAGGTTAGCCGACAAGCACCCTGTCGTTCCGACGCCGCCGCAGTTTAAGGGGGGGTGATTCGCCACGATACTGCTCTTTCCGGCCTGGGTTTCACCAAACGGAATATTGAACGTCTCGGCAAACTGACGGAAAGCATCATGCGCTTCGGCATACCGTACTCCGCCCCCACACACCAACATTGGCTTTTTCTTGCGCATAATCAGTGAAAGGGCATCATTTAGCATTGCCTCTGTTGCCGGGCGACGCTCGATACGGTGGACTCGTTTCTTAAAGAAATACTCTGGAAAGTCATGAGCTTCACCCTGAACATCTTGAGGCAGACTGATAGTTACCGCGCCAGTATCAGCAGGATCGGTCAATACACGCATCGCATTAATCATCGCTGTCATAAGTTGTTCAGGGCGAGAGACTCGATCCCAGTAACGCGAGACGGGTCTGAAACAGTCATTGGTACTGATGGAGCAATCGTGATACTGCTCCACCTGTTGCAAGACAGGATCAGGCTGACGCGTTGCAAACACATCTCCGGGTAAAAACAGAACAGGGATCCTGTTTGCTGTTGCGGTGGCGGCAGCGGTTACCATATTGGCAGCACCGGGGGGGCCGACAGAAGATGTTACTGCATAGATTTTTTTACGTTTTTGTTGTTTGGCAAACCCCCATCGCAATATGCGCCATACCTTGCTCGTTGCAGCCTTGATGAACAATTAAGTCCCCTGCATCTTGCTCAAGAGCCTGCCCAAGTCCAAGTACATTGCCATGGCCGAAAATAGTCATGACACCATGAACAAACTTATGCTCGCAGCCATCGACTTCCACATACTGTTGATTGAGAAATTTCACTAACGCTTGGGCGGTCGTCATTCTTAAGGTGTTCATAGTCAAAACTCCACATGCTTCATATCGGGCAGGGCGATTGCCAGCCCAACAAGTGCTGCCACGCACTTAAATCCAATAATAACCTCACTATATGGAATTATTTTTTCACATCAACACCAAAATGAAACGTATGGTTCTTTTTGTGATCCCAATAGAAAAACACTTTCATATGCCAGCGATTAACCTCCATTTCAGACTTTGCTTACTCGCACGAAAAAGGCGCCCGTAGGCGCCAATAAAAGAAGAAAGCAAGGCCATTACATTGTCGGCATCGTAAAGCTGCTCGCATGATGTTCCAGGCGAACACTCGCAGGCCAACGACTCGTCACCGTTTTCATTCGGGTGTAAAAACGAACCCCCATCATTGCCATGCACGTTTAGCGGCCCAAATACAGAACGCTTCCAACCACCAAAACTGTGGAACGCCATTGGCACAGGAATTGGCACGTTGATCCCAACCATTCCTACCTGAACATCTTCGCTAAACTGGCGTGCAGTTTCACCATCGCGGGTAAAGATTGCCGTTCCGTTGCCGTATTGATGACGGTTAATCAGCGTCAGTGCAGTTTGGTAATCTGGTACCCGAACCACAGCAAGCACAGGGCCGAAGATTTCTTCTTCATAGATAGTCATATCCGGTGTTACGCCATCAAACAAAGTCGGACCGACAAAGAATCCGTCTTCATAATCATCAACAACCAGCTCACGACCATCAACAAGCAGTGTCGCCCCCCTGATCTACACCCGACTTAATATAGTCACAAATACTCGCTTTATGCTGGGCTGTTATAACCGGCCCCCATGTCATTTTCCCGGCCTTCTACCACACCCGGTCCCACCCGCATTTCTGCGATACGGGTTTGTAGCGCCGCCACCAAGTCATCCGCAATTTCATCACCGACAGCGACAGCAACAGATAACGCCATACAACGCTCACCCGCCGCACCAAATGCCGCCCCCCATAATGGCATTAGCTGCCATATCAAGTTCTGCATCAGGCATCATAATGCAATGGTTTTTCGCCCCCCCGCCCAGTGCTTGACAGCGTTTACCGTGCGCAGAAGCCGTCGCATAGATGTATTCAGCAATCGGTGTTGAACCGACAAAACTGACAGCTTGAATCCGTGAGTCTGTTAGAAGTACATCAACCGCTTCTTTGTCGCCATTAACGACATTGAAAACACCATCGGGTAAACCGGCCTGCTGGAGCAGTTCTGCCAGCTTTATAGCAAACGATGGATCTTTTTCTGAAGGTTTAAGTACAAATGTATTACCTGTGGCAATAGCAATTGGGAACATCCACATCGGTACCATTGCAGGGAAATTAAAGGGAGTAATACCTGCGCACACACCAAGAGGCTGCATAAGGGAATGGCTGTCGACTCCAGTACCAACGTTCGCAGAATGTTCGCCTTTCTGCAGGTGGGGGGGGATCCCACAGGCGAACTCGACCACTTCGAGACCACGGGTTAATTCGCCAAGTGCATCTGAATACACCTTGCCATGCTCTTGTGAAATGAGCTTGGCCAGTTCCTCGCTGTTCTGTTCCAGTAGAGCTTTGAACTTGAACATAACGCGGGCACGTTTAAGTGGAGAGGTTTTAGCCCAAGCAGGAAAAGCACTATCTGCCGCAGCAACCGCTTTTTCTACTTCTTCCGACGAACTCAATACAACTTGGCGAACTTGCTTTCCGGTTGCCGGATTATAGACAGGTGCAAACCGGGAACTCTGGCTGGCAACATATTGGCCACCGATATAATTCTGGATAGTTTCCATCTTCTTCTCTCTTCTTTTCGAATTCGGATGTGGTAAAGCCTATGCCAGAACTATAATGAAATAAACGTTTCATTAAAATAATTATACGCGTAAAAATTTCATAAGTGTGATGTTGAGTATATTTCCATAAATTGCGCAATATACGTACTAACCCCCCCTTATAAAACAGGTATCGAATCACTAATTTTGTGTGACAAATGTCAAACGAAACATTTCATTATTAACAAATTTTAGAAGCAGCTCATGATAAAAAGGATTCCCTTGTTCTAACTATCGCTCTACAATTGACCTAAATATTTCATTTTGAGGGGTAATATGACAGTAGCCAAGAACCTGGCAGAATTGCAGGAGCAGATTCGAACCCGTTACAGTGACTTAAGCAAACGGCTCCAACAGGTTGCACAGTATGTCATTGATAATAATAATAGTGTTGCCTTCGATACTGTTGCCGTTATTGCCAAAGAAGCCAATGTTCCGCCTTCAACACTGATTCGTTTCGCTAACACTTTTGGCTTTAGTGGCTTTAATGAAATGAAGCAGCTATTTCGAACCAACTTGATCAAAGAGACGGCAAGTTACACCGAGCGAGTGCGATTAGTTCGTGAAATTGGCGGTGAAAATGCTCGATTGACCGTCCCAAAGATATTCTGAACGAATTTGCCCGTGCCAACGCGCAAGCCATGCAACAACTCGCTGCACAAACCTCTGCTGACGATCTTCAGCATGCCATTGATTTGCTCAAAGCGGCAGACACCATATATGTCATGGGGCTGGGGCGATCTTTCAGCGTAGCAACGTATTTAACCTATGCGCTTCGCCACATTGAACGTAGAACCGTTTTGGTTGATGGTTTGGGCGGAATGTTCCGCGAGCAGCTGAACGTTATCAGCGACAAAGATGTTGTGGTATCAGTCAGCTTTTCTCCTTACGCAGAAGAAACCGTGATGGTAAATAATACTGCAGCACAAGCCGGTGCAAAACAAATCGTCATCACAGACAGCCAAATTAGCCCGTTAGCAACATTAAGCGATGTCTGCTTCGTGGTAAAAGAGACACAAGTTGATGCTTTCCGCTCACAGTCGGCAACATTATGCTTGGCACAGTCCATTGCCGTTGGATTAGCCTTCCAGTCGCAGTAAGTTGTTAGTGGTTATGTCATACGGTGGGCTATGAGATTCCTCACGCCTACCAATTCTTACCAATGGGCTACCAAGGAACATGTGAGATATTGATTGATTAATCCTCTCGGGGGGGAAACATCAGGCTCACTACTATCAGGCTTACAGTACACAATCCGCCCATCAGCAAATACGACATCGACAAGCCAATTGCCGCACTGCTCCACCCTGCCAGCAGATAGGTGAAAAACCACCACAGGTGCGACAGGGAAAAATGCGCGGCAAAAAACGCTGGTGCATCAGGTTCTTTGCAAGAGCGAGTGACCAATACTCCTGCCGGCGTCTGAATACAGGACATGCCTATTCCTAATAGCAGGCACACCGCAACAAAACCCGGCCAAGACGGTGTCAATGCACCGAATAACAACGCCAGCGAAATACTCACGCCACCTGCAATCATAAATGGCCTGATAGTGCGCTTTTCCAGCCAGCCGGGCAACTTGAGCGCAACCATCATTGAGCCAAAACCGACCACAGCCATGGCCAGTGCTGTTTCTCTGTCTCCGCCTTCCAGAACCTGGTTGATATACACCACAGTATTTACAATCACCATGGCACTGGCACCTGCAGCTGCAAGATACGCTACCCACAAGGCTCTGAGTCTCGGCGTACCTAAATAGGACTGGATACCAAATTTTAGGTTATTCCATACGCCCCCCCTGCCGTGGTCGACAGGCATCACCGCAGGCAGGGTGCAGCTAATGATTAGCACGCCAGACAGAATAAAAGTCAGCGCATCAAGAATAAACAGATCACGAAAGCCGATCAGCAACAGTAACATCGCAGTCAGCAACGGACTGATGATCTGCTCCAGATCATACGCCATTCGGCTGTAAGACAAGGCCCGAACGTACTGATCCCTGTCTGGTAAAATTTGCGGCAACGTAGACTGAAACAACGGGGTAAAACCTGCCGAGCATGCGTTAATCACAAAAACCAGTACATAAATCTGCCAACTTTGAGTGACAAACGGCAGACAGAGGATCAAGCCAGCACGGAGAATATCCAACGCAAACATGAACTGCTTTCGCGGCAGTTTGTGGGCAACTGCGCCAAAGACCGGTGCCAAACCGACATAGGCGATCATCTTCAGCGCAAATGCGGTTCCCAGCACGGCACTGGCATCTTCGGCCTCCAGCTCCCAGGCCAGCAAAGCCAGCGTCAACGAACTGATCCCAGTACCGATCAGCGAAATAATCTGGGCACTGAGCAATTTCAGATAGGTGGTATTTTTTCGCATCGGTAGCGTTGTAGTTATCGTTTCAGTTGCCATACTCATTGCCTATCGATGGTCGTTATTTCACTTAACCCGTAGCTGTACTTGTTATCGGTTTACTTACATACCTGCTGCCAACCTCAGAGCGGCAAGATCTCCAATATAGGCTGAGGGTCGTTTTTATTGCAGCTGATATATTGATGCTTCTCCGGTCCCTTGCCACAAAGCAACAACACGTCATCAGGCATCAGACAAGAGACGGCATGCTCGATAACACGCTGGCGATCAGGGTTCGTACTGCTGTTGCCTATCACCACCTTGCTGCCCATTGTTGCAAACAAGGTGTCTTGGCAAACACCCAACGGATTATCGGTAGTAAAAAATACGTGGTCCGAGTGCATGCTGCACAACTCACCAATGGCTGCCGCATCCGCCAAACGATCACCCGTCACCCCCCCAATCACGGTATAAACCGCCCTTGGCTATGGCGTCGCACATTCTCCAACAGGTTGAGCAAACTATCGTAATTATGGCATAGTCTATGATTGCCGTGGCGCCATTTTTCAGTGGATAGACTTCGCTACGCCCAGGAGCATGATCCATAGTGGCGAGCAATTCTACAGCCGCAGGGATCTCGGTATCCATTGCCGTCAGCATTGCCAATACAGCAAGAGAGTTTTCGATATTGAATGTAAATGGCAGGGATGTACTCGCCGAAAACGGCTGACCTTGATAGGTCAGCTCGAATTGCCCGCCATGACAGGATGAAGCGATGTCAGAGGCGAATAGATCTGCTCCGGGATCTTGCATGCTAAAGGTGACAACCCGCGCCTTGCTTCGGCAGCGCTCTACCATCGCCAGCGCCAATTCATCATCAAGATTAACTATCGCCACACCACCAGGCTTAAGGCGGTCAATCAACCTCAGCTTAGCCTGAATATAGTCATCGCGACTTCGGTGATAATCGAGATGATCACTACCAATATTCGTAATAACCACCACATCGAAATCCACAATGCTCACTCTGTCTTGTGACAGTGCATGGCTGCTAACTTCCATCACATTGTGGGTCACGCCCGATTGCTCCATGGCATGAAACAGGTTCAGCAGGCTGATCGCATCCGGTGTGGTATTGTCCAGCTCAACCTGTTCGTCACTGAATTGACAACCCAGTGTACCGGTATAGGCTGACTTAAACTGACGGTTCAACAAGGCGTTGAGGCAATAGGCCACCGTGTTTTACCGTTTGTTCCCGTTACACCAATTTGCACCAGCTTATCCTGCGGGGGGGTACTGGTAATACTGATTGATCAAACTGACACTATTGCTAAAACTAGGCGTCAGTAGACAAGGAACATCTATGTCGAGCGGCTTATTGGCAATCACGCCAACAGCGCCTTTCTGGATCGCTTCATCGACTGATTGATGGCTGTCCCAGTTCGGCCCCTGGCGACAAACAAACACATCACCGGGAATAATTTTCTGACTATTGCTCTGAAAACGAATCGCACCGAGCTGGCGCAGTTCGTTAAGATTTACTGTGTGGCATTTTTTCATCGTTATGTCTGTCGCTTAAAGTAAGGGCAATCAGTCATCTTCACGCACCAACGTATAAATTCATCGTTTCATGACGACTGTGTTGTTATTGTAAGGATTATTTGGCCATCAATGTAATCGAACAGATTGATTAAAGTTATGAGCGGTATCAATTAGAGGGGGAGTCGTTCACAAACGACTTCATGCACTGACTATGCCGTAATGCTAACGGCTTCCGGATATAGCATGCCTGTCTGCCAGCCACGCCACCAGTACCAGATACACGCTGGCCATCAGGATCTGGCCGATACGAGTATAGAAGCTAACATCAATCTCTTTTCCGCCACCTGAGATCACCGAGCCGAACACCACCAGCATGGCTGAGAAGATACCGGCATAAACCGGGGCTTTATGCGGTTCAAGGTAGAGCTTTTGTGCAAACAGCCAAGCAAACAATGTCATCATAGCCAGCAAGAACGGGAACCAGGGAGCCACAACCAACAGCTCATAGGCAATTACCGCCAATATCCCTCCCACCATATTGGTCAGCAGAAGAAAAACGCTCAGCTTAATACTGCCCGGACTCGTAAGCTGTAGTGACAGTATTCCTATGAATGCCAATGTCAGCAAAGCGCCGCTGGCCTGGAAATAATAGAAATACACTATAACCGGAAAACTGATCGCCAACGCCTTCAGTGCATTGCCAACACGCAAGGCCTCAGGCAGGGAGACATCACGACTTTGATCCGAGGACCCACCCGGCTCGAAAATCGGTTCAGGCAGGATCTGGTGCATCAACCAAAAAATAACCACCGCCCCCCCGATACCAGATACCATCAACCCTTTACCCAGCAGCAACGCCGCAGCTGGGTGGATGATTCCCATATAGGGCACCAGCAAAACAGCAATCATCAGGATCATGGCAAAAAAGTTCCAGCGCGGATCCTGAAACAGATAATAAGCCCAGAACATCAGCAGCCCAATCAACAACAGCAAGATAAGCGGATACTGCGTTACACCGTGACTTACCACCAGCGTAATCAACACCGTAACCACCATTGCTAGAAAAAGTTCGTCAAACGTCTCCCGGCTTGGTGCAGGCCTGTCGGCAAAGAACTTTGCCACAAATACCGGCATTATATAGGCCAGCGTCCAGTCAATACTGTATGCCAGCGCTATCGCCAACACGACACCGAGGGTATATCTCAGAGTACGGCGACCAAAGAAACAGGGCTGCGTCTTGGCTGTTGCATCACAATTAGCGGACATAAGACATCCAGCTGATCAGGCGGATCCACATTTTGCCAAAGATATTCATTACTGAATCCCCCCCGTCGGTATACACCATGACATCCGCCTGACCGCCAACCCGCAACAAGCCGCTTGGCCGATTGTCCTCAAAGCGGATCACCACCGGAAACCGCTGGCTCTGCCGCAACCATCCCGACTGGTTGGCAACAGTTGCCAACTGCCCGGAAGCCTGAGATTGTTCCCAATTGACGCCGTAATCCATACTGGCAACCCTTCCCCCGGAAAACCTCTCCAGGCGCATTATCGAGGGCTAACTCTACCAAATCGCCAACGCGGATATTGCCCAGACTGTTCTCGCGATAATAAGCCTCTACCCAACTGTCTTCACCAGAAACGAAAGTCAGCAGCGGCTGGCCTTTGTTAGCATAAAAGCCCTCATCAAGGCGAAAGTTCGAGACCCCACCCATTGCTGGGGCTCGAATAACTGTGCGCTCTAGGTCAAGTTGCGCTTTCTGCAGGGCCAGCAATGCCACCTGCATCTCGGTATTGTCCTCGCCGACCTTACCCAACTGCTTTTTGGCCTGTACCAATCCTGCCCGGGCCGTTTCTACCTGTGCCCTTGCATGAGCAACGGCAGCGCGGGTTTTATCAGCATCAGCCTGAGTAACAATGCCTTTATCGGCCATCGCCAGTACACGGCCAGCCTGACGTCGAATATTTTCCTGATTGACTAACGCATCAGACAACTTGACCTGTGCAGCTTCCACCGATGCAGTCTGTACGCCAATCTGCTTCCCGGCCTCCTCCAGCCCCCTGCTCGGCTTTCCTTAACGCTATCTGATAATCCGTCGGATCAATCTGGAGCAAAGGGTCACCGGTCTGTACCAAATCATTAGGAGCGACATTTACCTTGGTCACTTCACCCGAAACCAAAGGAGCAAGCGGGATCACATTACCCCCCCGTACCCGCGCCATATCAGTATTGGGAATAACCCTATCCGCAACTAGGTAGAAGGCAAACAACCCGATACAGATCAACAGCACTAACGAGGTGACAGAACGGGGGCTCGGTATTCGCCGCGCAGCCTGCTCCTGATAGCTATGATTATCCTGTTCGGCTTGCTCGGCAACTGGAGAAGATTTTGATTCTTGTTGTTTCAGTTCCGGTTCTCTTTGGCTCATTCCGACCTCATCAGCTTCACTGCTCATTGCAAGCAATAAAATGTATGCCGCAATCCTATCTGGTGATGAACCTTAGTTTTATCATTTCGCGCCATAAGGAAAAGTAAATTAAACAACCCTAATGGCGTAAAATAATAAATACTGCACCGATCATTTTTTATACTTCATCTCGTTCAACAAAGAAACCAACATCACAGCGAGAAATTAAGATGAAAAACATCTGGGCCAAAATAAAACAGTTCCTGCTTACTCCCTACGGCAAAGCTTATCTGGTCTTTATCACCCTTACCAAACTCTACCTGGTGTACAAATGGGCACTGGACTATGTCAGAAAATTTGGTGGTGAGCTGTTTGAAATGATTGGCGCATCGGTCTCAATGGGAGAAAACGCCAGCGTAGTAAGTTTTACTGCTATCTGCGGTTACTACACAATCGAAGCATTATCAGCATCTTTCGCAGCTCTCCTAAAAAAGTGCAACAAGCCACCCAAGCCTGAACACATAGCTGAAAAAATCCCCCCTATACTGCAGGGATGCAGTCCGCTAACCCGGTATAATACTTGATTGCTTTGATATAATACTCCGGACTTAGCCACACCCGCGGAGCAAAAGGAATGACCCAAGGCCAACTGGTCCCGCTGATCAAAACTGCCCATGCCGCTACCCTGATTGAAATGCTCAAGCATTTCGAGGCAGATATCTACCCGCTTCTCAAAGCTGCGGGACTACCCGAAGATATCCTCCAGACACACCATGAGTTTGTTCCTGAAACCCCCAATCAAACACCTGCTGGCCATGATGGCCGAAAAGGCCGATCCGGATCATTATGGTGATTTGCTCCGTACTGCTATTCGCGAGTACTTTATTCCCAAAATGCTCAGGCACTTACACAACCCGAAAACAATTGGCGAAGCCATAGAGCAATTGCAAACCGCTGTGCAGCACGACTCCCCCCAACCGCCAAAGTCAGTCTCGAATATTTCAACGGCACGCCGTGGTTCTGCCGCCACAAGCAAAAAGAGCTATCAGACGGCTTCCTGTGGGCAGAGGTTTTTGCCATTCTGTTCCTTATTGAATTCATCCGCTTTGCCAGCAAAACCCAATGGCTACCGAACTGTATTGCCGTGCAATCTCCCAGTGCCGACAAACTGGCTGGTATGCTGAACAGTCCTCAAACCGTGCTCTATGCCAACCGCAGCCTGGCCGCCGTCGAACTTTCTAATGACATGCTGGCAATGCCCCTTCAATCTACCTGTCAGCTTCACTTCGCCCGACAAGTTGGATAATCACCCAAAGCCTCTGAGCTATGTGGAAACCATCTATCTGGCCCTTGCTCCTTACCTGTCGCGGCAAACCCTGTCTATCCAGCAGGCTGCCGCTTTGCTGAACACCAGCCCCCGTACCCTACAGCGCCGCCTGTCTGCGGAAAACACCAGCTTCAAGAACATAAGGGAAAACATTATGCTGGCAACCGCCTGCCAGCTGATGGAAAACCGACATTACTCACTAACCGATATCGCATCCGAGCTAGGCTATGCCGATATCGCCCACTTCTCGCGGGCATTCAAAAAGCTGACAGGCTTTCCGCCCCAAGGATTACCGCAAGCGTTTCCGGACCTAACTGCAACAACAACAAAAAAACGCCTCACGAGAGGCGGTTTCAAATCAGGCAAAGCGTTTTAATTACAGGGTGCGGATATCTTTGAAGAGTTCCCCCCCGCCTTTCATCACAACCTTAATATTGTCCGGGTTGGCAAGAATATCCAAATCCTCAACCGGGTTACCGCTGACAAAGAGCATATCGGCAAACGCCCCCTTCACGGATCACACCGATATCGCCCTCCGGATACGAGTCCAGCAATCCGGACATTTTCAGCAACTCACCGGCATCCGAGGTCGCCTGCTTGATACCGCGGAACGAGCCGAAGTATTTCTTCCGCGCAGAGAACTCTGCGTTTTGTTTGGCATGAACCTCTGGTGTCCCGATCAAATCGGTGCCGAACGCACATTTCAAGCCGTATTTTTCGACCAGCTCAGCCTGCTTGAGCAAGCCCCTTCCGACCCGTTCGGTCTTCCGGTAGAGGATTTCGCTATCAAGCGGGATCATCCGGTTGGCAATCAGCTCGGCTGTCGCATATTGCGGAACAATCCAGACTTCCTTGTCCAAGCACATCCGCGCTATCTCATCATCCATAAAAGTGGCATGCTCAAGGGGACTTCACCCCCCTCTTCCACCGCAATCTTCATCGCAGGACCGGCATGAATATGACTGCAAACATACGAGCCGTAATTGGTCACGGTTTCTACAATCGCCCGTAGCTCTTCCCGGGTATATTGGATCGTATCAAGCGGATCAAACAGCGATGATGCCCCCCCACCGCCACCAAACACCTTTATGTGAGAGGCCCCCCCCATGAAGATTTGGTCACGGGTTCGCTTCAGGCACTCCGGTACGCCGTCAGCCAGTATCAGATGCCCCTGACGCATGAAGCTCGAGTCCTCCAGATTCTGGTTGAAATTGGAACGCTGGGTCCGGCTTTGCCTATAGTCGGCATGACCACAGGTTTGTGAAATCGCACCATAGCTCGGGTAAATCCGCGGACCAGGCACAAAATGATTGTCGATACTCTGTTTCAGACCATAGCAGTTACTGCCGACATCTCGGACCGTGGTAAAACCCCGTTCCAGCATCTGGCGGGCAATCACCGTCGAGCGCACCGCTACCTCTTCGGAGGTCATGTTATCCATGGCCTTGAAGGTATCCGAAAAAGAGATGTGAGTATGAGCATCAATCAAACCCGGGATCACCGTATAGCCTGCCGCGTCAATCACCTGGTCATATTCCGCCCCCCCAGAATGTTGCTGACAGGCAATCTCAGTGACAACCCCCCCATCTTCGACACTGATAAAACACCCCCCCAGTTTTACCACCTCATTAATCCCGTCAAACAGTGAAACATTCTTTACTAGCACTTTCATAATCTATCTCCTGTCAATACTTGTTCAGGCAATCGGCCGGGTTACTCACACTGTGCAGTCGCTTCGCCTAGCTGGCACGCTTCCAGTTCGATATGGTAGATTTCAATGATTTTCTCCGCCGTGGCATCAATATCCTCTGCCGTGGTATGGCAGTTCAGGACAGAGAAAAGCATGGTCTTTAGCCCCTTGTAGCCCGACGTTGACGGGTAGCAGAAGCCATCTTGCTGCAACTGGTGTACAACTCGCGCGGTCAGGTGGTTTCGGAACTCGTCGCCACCGATACCGAACTGCGCCGAAAATCGGTTGGACACAACATCATTGAGAATGGTGATCCCGTCGACGTGGCGCAGCCTGTCAGCCATTCTCTGTGCCAACACACAACAATTGTCGAGGTGCGCCTGAATACCCTCTTTGCCCAGCGCCTTGATAGCGGCATAGACAGGCACACCACGGGCCCGGCGCGATGCCGAAATTCCAAAGTTGATCGCATTGCGATCCGGCTTGGCAATCGCATCTGTCAGGTAGTCACCCATGCTGTTGCCCCCCATGGCGGTTGCCAGCAAGGTGGCATCACGGACAATCACCATCCCGCTGTCGTAGGGCATGTTGAACCACTTGTGACCGTCGGTATCCCACGAATCCGCTTTCTCAATCCCTTTGAGCAGGTGCTTCTGGTTATCGCTCACGGCAGACCAAAGGCCAATCGCTCCGTCGACATGCAGCCAGGCATTAGGGTGAGCCTGGACATGAACTGCAATCTCCTCGAACGGATCGAATGCGCCGGAATCAATACAACCAGCCTGGGCACAAACCAGTGTCGGGCCATCGCATCGGTCCAAGATCGCCGGCAGGTGGTCAGGAATAATTCTCAAGTTGTTGTCGGTAGGAATGGTCTTGATATCGTTCACACCGATACCGATCATCGAGAGCGCACGCTTAATGGTTGAGTGGATCTGATCGCTCACCACAACATGAATACGCGGCGCGTTATACAGGCCCTGAGTCGCCACATCCCATCCGGCCTTTTGCAGCAGGCTGTTACGGGCTGTGATCAGTGCGGTATAGATAGCTTCTTGAGCTCCGGAGGTAAAGCCGACTCCGGCGGTATCTGGCAGGCCGAGCAACTCCAGCATCCACTCGGCAGCAGTTTCTTCAACAACCGATGTGCCCGGGCTGGAAACATAATACGGTACATTCTGATCCCAGGCGCTTACCAGCCAGTCTGCAGCCAGAGCAACCGGGAAGGAACCACCGATGGCATAGCCGAAATAGCGAGGACCGCCCGATCCAATCAGGCCGCTTTCAACATTGGTCACCAGCTCATCCAACACCTGTTCCGGATTGCTCGGTTTCTGCGGCAGGCTTCCACCGATCTTTCGGCGCAGCGATTGAGAAGTGACCTGTTTATCAATAGGCCTTTCCGGCAAAGATTCCAGATAATCAACAGCATGGGAAAGTGAGCGGTTCAGCAGCTTGCTGTACTGGTTAAACTGATGAGACATGGCGTACCTCTTTGGTTAATGACTGTGTCTAGTGCCATAAATTAAAGGTTTCGCCATGCTTTATTTATCATTTCACGCCATCTGAATACAAAGCACTCTGATTTATCCATGTCGCAAATTGGTAAAAACAGTGACACCCGCAACAGTACAGTGGAGACAAAACCAACCGGAGAATAAACCATGAAACGATTATCGCTATTAGCCGCCGTCTCTATAACATTATTCAGTACCCTACCAGCCCACGCAGAGATCTTTAGCAATGCCGCCAAGCTCGGCGCAAATGCCGGCGCTATGCAATATTGCAAAAAAATAGACACCTCGAATCAAGGTAAATACAACCTGTTGGGGATCAAGACACTAAAAGAATACGAGCAACTAGATACAGGGGACCGAACAAAGGCGCTTGTCTATAGAAAGAAAGCTGAACAGAAGGGAATTTACCTCTCGAGCCACTCAACAAGGAACGATGCAGAAAGATTCGCCGTACCCTTCACCTTTGAATCTAACAAAGGACTTGGTTCACGGAGAACCAAGCCCTTTTCAGTCAGGTACTCGTCGACATCCGGTTATTGTTGAACTACAACGCCATCATATAGATATTCAAGATCATCGTCCGTCAGCATTTTTGAGAGACCAAGCGAAGCAACCGTTCGTCGTAGCTGAGGAATTGTGATAGGACCGACAGCCAACATATCCGCTCTTTCATGTGCAAGCGCATATGCATTGATCATCTGGTCTACTGTATAAATGGTACAATGCTCACTGTTGAAATCATCAGTAAATTGCACCACTCTCTCATATCTCTGCCTATTGTCTTCAGTGAAAATTGAATAAAATACATTTTTCCAATATGGGTCACCCGCATCATACTTCTCTTTTGCAGACGCCTTAGCATTCTTCCACCGAGGCTCGGGTTTATCCAGAATACTAAAACCTCCCAGAGGAGAGTATGACATTATTTTGATACCTTTCTGAAAATCTGGGCTACTCATTTCCTTGTGAAAGACTTGTATACCTCCAGCGTGTATTGATCTCTCGGACATTTCAAATAAAGAGAAATAGGGACTATTCAATACAGGTTTAAGTAAGTCAGAATTTTCCGTGGCTAACTTTAAAGATTCATTAACTCTTGGTGTTCTCCAATTAGATACACCAATTTGCCAAACCTTGTCCGTTATTTCTTGGGAACTTAGTGCCTTCAGAATTCTCTTTACCGGTGTTTGCGGTCTATCAATCTCATCAAATTTGAAGAAATCTGCATCATCACGGTGCATCAGATAAACTGTAATATCATTGCTTAAATGGTTAGTCGTATGATGTAGCTCTCCCGATACTCGAGATTTAATCTGCTCTTCGCTACCGTATAACCGACTGGAATATGTACCGCTAGGTGCATTTTTTACCTCAATTCCCCCGTCGTTCATAATGGTCGGTTTTTCACCCAATAGCCCCTGCTCACGAAGAACCGTTAGCAATTCCTCAGAATGACTGCCTGAATCAAGCTTTTGCGAGTAGTATAAGTCAAGGGGGGGAACCCTCCTTTTGATATTGTATAAAGATTTCTATCTGGATTCAGACTGCCATCACTATAGAATCCGCCCTCGTGTATTTCACTATTTTTATAGTCCAACCATCTCCCAAGCTTGTCTTCGATATTGCCAACATAAATTGGAGAGGTATCAAAAGTATTTATTCCCAACTTAACAGCTTCATCAAGAATAGCATGTAGTTCTTCATCTGAAATTTCTTGTTGTCCGTCAACAACCCAATTGGCTTGGATCAAGTGATCGGTACCCCATAACCAGTCTAGAAAACTTTTTACAATCGTTTTCTTTGTCACAAATATCAACATACTCCATTTCTTGATTGGCTGGAGGTTTCCCTACGGTGCAATTTGCGAACGCTGAGCCCCAACTTATCATTGCAATAACTGGCAATATATATAAAGCCAACTTTTTTGGTCTTAAGTTTTCGTTGCAACTTAGATTAGAAGTATAACCCAGAGTTTTTTTTTGAAACTTCACTATTACCTTTCCTTGTTTTTAGTAATTAAAACATTATTAGACAAAATACCAATGCAACAAAGCCATCCGACAGCAACCTTGAGACCGCTACAATGTTAGTTTTGCTGATATCTATAAAGAATATTAATTATCGGCTATGTATTAACTCAATTAGATTGCTAACTAGCGAGGTTAAATGTCGCTGGTGAACGACATTCCCACAAATGGATACCAGCTGCGTGTGTCTGACCATGTGTTTCCATAGGTCTTCCTTTCCTTTGGATTATCTCAACTGCTGTCTATGTTGCCTTTCTATGTCACTAAAAACATCCTCCCAACGCCATGAGGATAAGGGTGAGTCAGAGGGAGTAGGTAATAACACATTGATTTTTTTGGTTTTTATTAAAAACCCCCCCAATATGCAACAGAATCAATATTGGGGGGGTTCTGAGCCTTGATTAGCCGGGTCGCCTAACGTATCAAAAGACCACGCTGCTTAGTGTTGTAACGGACGCTGTTTACACACGATAACACTGGGCAAGGCCTGTAAAAGTAGCGCCCTACATTCTGTTACCAACCTTAAATCCAACCATCATTTACTCGATCATCGCTTTCATTGTGCCAACAATAAGCTGTGTTTGCGCAACATCACAAGAGCGAATTTTCAGATAAGAGCAAAACGGTAAATTGAATGTTAATCCCTTATGAGTAAATGAATTAATTTGAACATAATGGGTACCTTGTAACATTATCTTTACTTCAATTCTACGCCCCGCCTGCTACCCATCTACACCTGAGAAAGAACAAAAAGATGATGCGCCCCCCCAGTATGCATATGGTATATTACTTTAAATGGTCCCAAACTCTTGTTCCGAGACCATTGTTCAATAGACAAATAAAACAGTGGATTTACTGAATATATATATCTTTCGAGCCCCGCTCGGTTAGTGCAACGCGTATTGTATTTGTTGTCGCCGAACTCAGTTTAATTTGAGAAAGTCGGCATGATGTGAGGCTATTATGACAAGTGAAAGAATGTTTATTGGTTGTTATTCAGCACCAATTGGCACAATGAAAAATGAAGGAGAAGGTATTGTTAGCTGCCTATTGGATACTAATACTGGCGAATTTTCCGATCTGAAACTTAGTGCCGTTACCATCAATCCCTCTTACCTAATCACAACCAAAAATAATTCACTCTTTTGTATACAAGAGACGTTTGCTGAGCAACAGCCTGTGCTAAGTCGCTACTATATAAACGATGATGGGGAGCTCAACCACAGCCAAGATATTTCAATGAGCGGCGAATTTGCTTGTCATCTTGCGATTGATCCTCAAGGTGAATTTGTCACTACAGCTCAATACGGCAGTGGCAGTTTTGAGCTGTTTCCGTTAAATAAGAATAACGATCTCGGCCCTGCCTGCGATCTAATTCAGCATCAAGGCGGTGGCCCAAATCTTGAACGCCAGGAAGGTCCTCACGGGGCACCATATCTCCTTTTTAAATCACAGTGACACCTTAGTTACCGTAGATTTAGGCATTGATACAATAGGTTTCTACCCTTTTGATAGAAGCCAGGGGGAAAATACTCAGCCAACAGGCCAAGCAGGTTGAACTGCCAAAAGGTTGTGGCCCTCGTCATGTCATTTTCACTAAAGATGAAACAACGGCATTTGTGTTGTGTGAGCTATCGGAAGAGGTGATCGTCTTACGCCATACACAAGGTCAGTGGAAAATCACTATGCGATGCCAACCCTTTGAGCCGCATAACCTTGGCGGAGCAACAGCCGCAATTCGGCTATCCGCGGACGAAAGGTTCATCTATGTATCAGGACGCCATCAAGCCCAAATTGCCTGCCTTGAGGTAGATTCCCATTATTCACTTCGCTTGGTAGAACGCACCAGTACCTTAGGCCTATTCCCAAGAGATTTTAATCTCAGCGCCGATGACAAATGGTTGGTTGTCGCCAATCAAAATTCTCACAATGTCGTAAGCTTTGAACGAAACCCTAATAGTGGAAAACTCACCACTTCAGGTCATCAATTCGAAACGGGCAGCCCTGTTTGTATCGCGTTTAATTAATTCCTTCAGTACTGCTAGATAGCAAAAAATGGCTTGGTTCACGGAGAACCAAGCTCTTTTCAGTCAGCCTGTGTTTTGGCTATTTATAACTAGAATTCACTTTCTACCTAATATAGCTTTCTACTTAATCATCCTCAGGGATATCAGGAATGGTGCCGCCCACTCGCTCGAAGAAGGTAGCGAACATTTCCGTAGACCCATCCTTACCAGTCGCCTCTAACGTGATCATATCATCGACAATCTGGCCATTTTCCATTTTATGGCCATTGGCAATTGATAGCTCAGGACCATCAAACGGTGCAGAACGATAACGAATACGCTCATCAGTCAGAGTACGCATCCAGGCAGCAATCTTCGCCTGTCGCTCAGGTTTACCTAGCAGCTGACCGATTGGCTTGATATCCGGGGTCAAGATCTTCGTTGCCCGGGGAAGTCGCCACCACGAGTGTAGAAGGCTACAACATCTTCCAGCGACAGATATTTACCATTATGGAAATAAGGTGCTGTTAACTCGATATTACGCAGCGTCGGCACTTTCATGTGGCCTTTTACGCTGGCCTTACCTTCCTCGGCTGACACCATAGGTAAATTCGGCCACAGTGTATCGTTACTATTGTTTGACTGACTCGACAATGCAATTGGACCGGGTAGATCTTGTCGGCCTCGCCCTAAATCTTCCTCTGTTGAACGGACACCAACATTATAGAAGCCTGAATCATACAGTCCCTTATCGGCACTATTGGCAAGTCGCATTGCTTCAATGGGCTCAACAAGTGTGAACTCAAGCGTAGCAGTACTGAACATCGGGCCATCATGACAACCATTACAGCCAGTGCCGCCGCTTAAGAAACGGTTGAAGCCTTCTTTTTCAGCCTCAGTCAGATCGCCCTCACCACGGGCAAACTTATCAAACTTACTCTCGCCTGATAACAAAGTACGCTCGTAAGCCTGTACAGCAATACCAAATATGAAGGCAAAGTTTGCTTCCATCATGCTGTAATCTTCCCACACGTTAGTTACCGGATGTTGCAGCGATACAGGCAGGGCACTATCCCAGTACTGCTCTTGGAAAGCACTCTTGATCATTTCCTCGTAGCTGGTTGTGAGCCCTTTATCATTTTCAGCTATTCCGCCCAGCATACTATCTTCCGGATGCACGTATTGAAGTCCAAGCGGCGTAACATCGCTATTGAGCAGCTTCATCGCAAGCTGAGGGAAAAAGCGGCTACGGTCTACCGGGCCACAAATCATTTCAACATGGCTTTCAAACGGACCAACAGCCTGTGAGGCCAATGACGAGAAGTCAAGCAGGAAGTCCGTATCTTTCTCAATATATCCCGAGCCGTTTACCTTATAAACACCAGCGTTCGAATCGACAGGTCCCAGCGGGTTTTCACCATTAAATAAGCGATGCGCCCGTCCGTCCCAGAACTGGAAGGTGTTGAAAGCGGCATTGATAACTGTTGGTGCCTGACGACCTGTGACTAATCTGAAATCACCCTCTAGATCTTGACACATATCCTCACCAGGCTGATCAGGGTTAATTTCGACAAACTCAGCATTCATTACCCCCCCTTGTGAACCAAGCACAGTAGTAAGCGGGAAATCAGATGACGTTACCTCTAAATTACCCGGTCCGTCGGCAAATTGGTTTTTGGTCCGCCAGTCGGCACCTGACAAACTATGGCAGGATGCACAAGCCACCTTGTTATCTGATCCAACCTGGGTATCCCAGAATAAAGCTTTACCTAATTTTTCCAGCGCGTATTGATCCTTCACAACCAAATCGCTGAGTGATCCTATGGTATTAAACTGGCGATCCATTACCCTTGGTTCAGGTAGCAGTGAAGGATCCATCACATATTCCAGCGCTTCGAAACGAAGATGGTCGATGAAGTTGCCTGTCAAAGCCCCCCCTTCTGGATGAGATTCCTCATGTGAAGTCATGACAACCGGCGCACACATGTTGCCATTCTCTAACGCCATCAACATCGCATCAGTGAGCGGAAGGTTAAGCTGAAGCAGGCTAAATTCAGGTGTAGGAGCCAACGGACCTACATTGACATCAGGTATTTGTGGAGGAATTTCCGGACCGATAATCACTTCGCCAAGCAGTTCGTTCGGCGGCAGTGATAAAAATAGCTCCCCGGTACTACAGTTTGTTAATTCTATCGAAGCAACATCACTCGCGGAAGTAATACCGCCGATAGCTACTTCAACATCTAGCCTATCACCAAAGGTCGCTATTCCTGCTTCCCCCGCCAACAGGAATACCATTCGCATCGGTAAGTTCAACACCGTTTACTAAAGTAAGCAGCGCATTGAATTCATGATCCGGCTCAAGTTCTTCGCCGGTTCCAGCCGAGCGCCTCAGCGCAAGCCTCAACTCTGAATTATCACGCTCTTGAAGACGCTTTAATAGCTCTTTTTCGTCTCTCTGGCTCTGACGTAAATCCCCGGTCCTGCTCTCGCAAACTAGCTATCAGTTCATGATCAACAGGTCTTGTTCGTGTAGCCTGTCTTAGCTCCTGCCGGATACTCTGCCGCTCCGTCCTATGTTGTTCCAAAAGTACTCGGTAATCCAAGCTCTGTTCTTGCAACGTCAACTGCATTTCTTCTTCTATACCGCCGCTAGCAACAGAGCTGGCTAATGAAAAAGCAACGAGAAAAGGTATCGTCGCTAACTTTGCAAGTCGCCTCGGTTTATTCTGCATAGTAATAATCCTATAAATTAGCCAAATAATTTGACCAAAAAATTTTCTAATCAATATTGTTATCGGGAACTAACTCAACGCTATAAATGAGCAATATTTCCCTTATCCAAAAATCTAGACCTATCAAAAAGAATGCGCGACCAGCAAATGTGGCAAGAAATATATAAAATCAAAAACAAAAAACAAAAACACCCGATTTTAACTAGTAAAAACGTATTAAATTGGACAATGTTTATTTCATACCAAAATACATATTGAAAAAAACAATTTGACAAGATAACTAGACAGTGAAATTTAACAATTAGTAGCAAGGGGTAAAGGTACAATTAGTTCTCTGACCAAAGCTGCACACAGTAACCACAAGAAGAAAGCGGTTAAATATCACGTCGAATAATGTCAAGATAGGAAGTTATACCCATATATGGAAAACGATTCCTAGCATCACCCTTTTTTATTAATTGAGGAGATTTACAATTGAGCGGTACCCACTTTTCCTATCTTATAGGTTATTCGTCTCAGCTATAAGACTTGCCTCATGTTGGTGAAAACAATCTAACTAATGAGAAAATAAAAAAATATGATTTAACACCCCAAAAACCAACACGCAAAAAAGACAATAAAAATCAAAAAGTTATATAACAACAATAAAAATCAAACACAATTCTCTTGGCTCTCCTCGAAAAACCACACTAAAAGTAGCACTTAACAATATCAACAATAATACTAATCTATTGTGCAATAGTGTTACATCAAGGTGATAACAACACATTCCCAAAATCAATTTCAAGAAGCCAAGTAATTGATCGTAGTTATACTTTGTACTTTCTATCATTAACATTTATCATGGATTTTCCAGAATTATCTTTGGTACTTTAGTATTAATTATCGACCAATATAGGTAATCTCCATCACATCACTTTTCCCAATCAAATCTAAACCGATATAAATAAATATCCTTATTGAAGGTCCACACACCTAACCAGATAAAGCTAACCGTAAAATAAAACATTGTATAAGTAATAACTCTTATAAACATAAACATTTATCAAATCGATAATCCCTGCACTTCCAATAGCTCATTAAGAGGATTAACATACCCTACTATTAATACGAACAACTCTAATAAGAGACTAACTGTTAGAATATAAAAAAACCAATATAAGGAATTGTTAGTTAATAGTCCTTTTGATTAACTGCATTTCAGCAAGGATATTCTTTATCTAAGCGCTATCGCACCCCAAATGAGTGTCATCGATAAACAGTTATTGCACCACCGCTTCGAATATAGGAGTCTATCAATTTCGTCGAATGGAAATATCAAAGTTATGAGCGGTATCAATTGGCGAGGTGTCGACCTCAATCTGCTGCTGACATTCGAAGCAATGATGGTATGCAGAAGTGTTTCCGCAGCCTCAGAACGGCTCCACCTAGGCCAACCTGCCACCAGCTATAACCTCAAGCGGCTACGTGTCCTACTCGATGATCAGCTGTTCGAGCGTCAGGGCAATACAATGGTGCCAACGACCCGAGCGCAGGAACTGGCTCCAAAGATCGATGCCGTGATCAGTATCATTCGTGACGATATCCTTCAGCCCGTAACCTTCATTCCGGCAGACTATAGAGATAAAATCGTGATCGGTTTGACCGACTATGCCGAACAAGCTTTCGGTCCCGCTTTATTCGACAGCTTGATTGCCGAGCTCCCGGCAGCCAAATCCTGTTCAAGGCCGTGGATTCTGCCAACTGCGAGCTGGCGCTGGACAGCGGTGACGTCGATCTGGCGATTGGTGTATTTAAAGAACAGCCCAATCATTTATGTCGAACTTTCCTTTATCGCGAACGCCATATTTGCCTGTTCGATAACAAAATATTGCAGACTGACCTGCCTATTTCACTAGATACCTACCTTGCCACTCCGCAGGTTGTGGTTAGCGCCAACAAAGATCTCTCCAGCCCGGTAGATATCACCTTGTCCGAGATGAAAACCCAGCGCCGAGTCGTTCTCGGATCAACTCGCTTCCTGACTCTGCGCCACATCATTTCAGGTCGGCGCCTGCTCTGCGTTATGGCTGAAATGGTCGGGCGCTCCGATCTATTCAATGACGAAATAACCCTGTGCGAACCACCTATCCCGATCCCAGATTTTGATATCGACATGATGAGCCGCCAGCGAGACAGCCAGCACCCTCGGATGCAATGGCTAACCAAGCAGGTAAAGAGAGTGATTCAGGAAGAGGTAGAAAGGATACGCGGGATGGAAAGCCCTCAATAATGAGGGCTTCGGGTGCAACCGTAAGAATAGTGGCAGGGGTAGTGGCAACTTGTGACTAGGCTAGTTATTAAGCTAGTTCGCTATTTCACTAAACAAAGATATTGGCCAGCACAAACCCGAACGGTACGGCACCAACAATACCCAGCATACCCCCCCGGTAGGAAGAACGGGTGGTTAATGATATAAGAACCGTTCCACTTATTGCTGAGGAAAGAGCCCGTATCATCCGTTGCGATGGCAAACGCTGTAGTTGGATAGATGTTGGTCATATACAGCGCACTCACCGCAACAAAGCTGGCCAGAATAGTCGCAGGATCCACATTCAGCGATGCCGCGATAGGCACTAACAAAGCACTGGTTGCCCCCTGACTGAACAGCAACGCCGACGTCCCGAAGAATACCACAGCCAACAGCGCCGGATACTCGCTCAGAACATCGCCAGCCATCGTTTTGATCTCCGGAATGTGAACCCCAATAATGGTCGAACTCAGCCAAACAATACCGAGGATCACAATCAGGCTTTCCGCCCCATCAGCAAAAATCGGTGCTTTCTTGATTGAGGTGAGCTGGACCTTGCACACCATCGCCATAATAAAACTGGTTAGCAACATCACGATAACGATGATATCGCGCGACCCCAAAGTATGGCCGATAAACGGCTTGAACAGCAGCAAAGCAACAATGAACATCACACCACCGAGGAACAGCCATACCGAGCGCTTGGCCTCGATGCTCGGCTCAATTTGCTTCTGCTCTTCAGGGGGGGTGAAATTTACCAACCCTTTTTCAACACGTTCCTTGAAGATCGGATCATCTTTGAGCTCACAGCCCTGACGGCTGGCAACAAACGATGCCACAACTACCCCGAATAAGGCCGACGGCATGATCACGCTCAGCGCAGTGCCGAAGCTCACGCCCATTTGCTCGACCACCACATACATCGCCGCGGTAGCCGCCGAGATTGGTGAAGCAGTAATGGCGATCTGCGAAGCTACAACTGCCGAACTCAGCGGCTGGCTCGGGCGCACACCGTTTTCCTTGGCAACCTGCTGGATCACATTCAGTACCGACATCGCGGTATAGCCCGTACCAGCCAGTGTCGTCAGTACAAAGGTTGTAGCCGGGGGCCAATATATTGATGTACTTGGGATGATTACGCAGCATTTTCTCGGCACAGCTGACCATATAATTCATGCCACCAGCCTGCTGCATCACCGACAGCGCCAGGATCACCGACATGATGATCAAAATCACTGATACCGGAATACTGCCCGGCGGCAGACCAAGGCCAAAAACGGCAATCGCCATTCCTAAGCCTCCGGCCAGACCGACACCGATCCCACCAAGGCGAGCGGCCAAAATAATGGCCCCAAGCAACAGACACGTTTGGATAATAATCATTGGATACCTCCGCTCCCGTTATTGGTTCGGGAGTTGCTGTTATGAATTCAAAAGTTGATTAAGCTCTGAAAAAGTCATGGCTTCTAAATTGGCCAATGCGCTTAGCCAGTGCTGGCACTTGTGTTCGCCTACCCTTGGCACGACACAAGCAGTAAATTTCTTTTCTATTTCCGCCTGAGACAGCGGCTTTTCCGGCGTACCCTTGGCTAGATCGTTTTCGATACTCAGTGTCTCACCGTTTGCCAGATACACCCGGATCTTGACTGGTGCGGTTCCGATGAAACCCAATTTTTCCAACTCGGGATCGACCCGCATCCGGATCTTTGACATCAGATCCTGTACGCGGGGATCACGCACGGCCTCGTCGGTAAATTGATCCAGCCCGACCGCACCATGGATCAGACGGGCAGCCAAGGCGTACTGCATCGAGAACTTGGCTTCAATGGCATTTTGCGGGTGGTCGCACACCAACTCGCGCGGCCCAAGCAAGCTGGCACCAACCTGGATATATTCGATGTCATCAGGATCCAGAGATCTTTCGCCAAGCTCCTCTCCAACAAGCCCTCTTTCAACAAGCCCTCTCTCTACAATCAAAGCATCCCAGCAATCAATGGCAGGATGGCTGCCGCTACAGCACGGGTATTGCTTGAACACCAAACCGTTTTCCAACAAGTCCCATTGCCTGCCAAGCGTCACCTCGGCCCCCCCTTCGAGCGAGGTGATCCCGGTAAAACACTGGGCAAAGCCATCAGCGGCCTCTATCACATTAGGCTGACCGGTTACTCCCAGCATCGCCAGCTCAGCGGCATTAACCCCATTAAAGGCAGCCAATCCGGCATGCATCGCCTTGGTCTGGCTGCCAAAATTTCCCCCCCGAACCCCCCCGGAGGCCGACGAAGCAGCAATCGCTAGTGCGTTGGTCAGAGCCGTCTCATCAAGCCCTTGCAGCAGACCGGCCGCTACTGTCGCCCCCCCGAACACTCCGATTGCCGGGGGGGTGGTATGCCAGCCCTGTTCAGACAGCTGCGGCATCACCCACTTCGCTATCTGATGCTGGGCCTCGACGCCAGCGATATAGGCAAGCAACACACTTTCGCCACCTAGCTTGCCTTCCTCGGCTGCAGCGAAAGCAACAGGGGCTACGGTTACGGTCGGATGACCAATCGTCGCCCAACTGACATCATCAAAATCAAGCGCATGGGATGCCGCGCCATTGGCATAGCTGGCGTAGGCCATAGTGGTTTTCTGCTCGGTGCCAAACACACTGCAACTTCCCTGCTGCGCGCGCTGCATAGCAAACTGCTGCAACTTTCTGGCGACCGGCATCTCACTACCGGCGATAGTAACGGCGACATAATCGGTCAGGGCGGTCTTGGCTACATGTGTCACCTCGTCGGGAACATCATCGAGCCGAAGATTCACGCACCAGCGTGCAATCTGCCTCAGTAACGGATCTGGTTTCATGCTGTTTCCTCAACCTGTTTTGGCAGCCCGTTTGTTTGCTCAAACCCAGCCATCTCCTGCTGATAACGCTTCACCGCTGCCGTACTGGCCTTGGGATCGGTCATCACCATCGGATCCAGCAGATAATCGGCCTGCGCCGAGGTCAACAGCTGCTCGGCCAGCACCACTTCACGCACACTGAGGTTCTGTTCAAAGGCCGCTGTCGCGATACGGCTTCCCACCTTGTAACCGAACAGGGTCGCTATCACGGTTGCCAGTGCGGTACTCTTCTCGGCATATTCGCGGCACACAGGCTCGTTGGGCAGCAGATCTTTCAGGCATTTTTCGACAAACAGCGGGATAGCGTTAGTGAGCAAGGTACAGGACTCGAACAGCGCCTTGATGATCACCGGCTCCCCCCCAGACATTCAGATCCAGCTCGCCCGCCTTCGACCGCCATGGTGATCGCAACATCGTTACCAATAACCTGATAGGCGATCTGATTGATCAGCTCCGGCATTACCGGATTGATCTTGCCCCGGCATGATAGAAGAGCCCGGCTGAACCGCAGGCAGAAACAACTCGTTAAATCCTGCACGCGGGCCGCTGCCCTGAATCCGGAAATCCGTTGCCATTTTTGACAGGAAAGCCGCCAGCTTTTTGAGCTGGGGCGGCCACTTCAAGGTAGGTATCGCCGTTTTGCAGCCCATCGAAAAAGTTCTCCTCGGCAGCAAACTGCTCGCCACTGATCTCGCGAAGCTCGACGTATACCTGATCCAGATAGCCTTCATGAGTCGAAAGTCCGGTACCGACCGCTGTCGCCCCCCCCAGAGGCAAGTCCAGGGTTTGTTCGCTGGCCGCTTGCAATGACTGGTGCAGGCGTCGAACCTGATGATGATAGCCGCTGAACTGCTGGCCGAGAGTAATTGGTACCGCATCCTGCAAACAAGTTCTGGCTAACTTCACGACATGCTCGAACGCTTGGGTTTTCTCCTCAAGCATGGCTTCCAATGCCGCCACTTCCTTGATCAGCTGATGCAGGTTCAGGCGACAGGTCATCTTCATCGCCGCCGGGATCACATCGTTGGTCGACTGGCCCATGTTGACGTGAGTATTGGGGGGTGTACCGTCTCATAGCCTTTCTGGCCAGTGATGATTTCGTTGGCACGGTTGGCTATTACCTCGTTGGCATTCATATTGGTCGAGGTACCACCGCCGCCCTGAAAGATATCGATAGGAAACTGATCATCAAAACGATGGTCCATCACTTCCTGCGAGGCCTGTACAATGGCGTCAGCCAGCTTTTCGTCCAGCGCACCAATTTTGCAGTTCGCCTTGGCAGCAGCCTGCTTAATAGCAGCTACCGACCACAGGTAATGCGGCACTTCTACTGCCGTGCGACCGGAAACCGCAAAGTTATCGCGGGCACGTACAGTCTGAATGCCGTAATAAGCCTCGTCCGGCAACATCATTTCACCTAATACATCAGATTCTTTTCTCATCGTTCAATCCTGCAGTTTTCTTCAATTTTCTTTGATGATTAGAATTCTAGGGCAAGGCTTATCGGGATTGTTTGAACTAGCTCCGTACTTAGATACCAGTGGGGGGGAATATAATGCAGAGTATTAGTTTGACTTATACTAGAGCCTGATATGGACTCGATTGCATTTGATCTTCGCCAACTCAGAACTTATATAACTGTGGTGGAAACTGGCTCGTTCAGCAAAGCCGCCAGCCACCTCAACCAAACCCAATCTGCAGTATCACAGCTGGTCCAGAGCCTAGAACAAGTGCTTGACTGCAAGCTGCTGGACAGGAGCAAACGGCCGATACAACTCACACTGGCAGGCAGAGAACTTTATGAGCAAGGCAGCAAGCTACTGGCGGAATCACGCAAACTGCAAGACTGGATGCACTCCATCGAAAAGGGCAAACTGCCGAGATTACGGATCGGGATGGTCGATTCGGTCACTCAGGTTGCCGGAATTGAATTGCTCAAATACCTCCAGCCCAAAGTCGCCCATATCAACCAGATGACCGGCACGGCACCGGAGCTGCTGGCATCGCTGCAATCTGGCAAGGTCGATATCATCATCTCGATGACCAATCAGGACATTCCGCAGGAACTTGCCATGTTCCCGCTACTCAGCGAGCAGTATGTGGTTGTTACCCCCCCCGCAGACTGGGAGCCGAAAGACATTCAGTGGCTGGCAAAGCACCAGCCCTATATCGCCTATGAGAACTGGACGCCGACAGGCACCCAGACCAACAACTGGCTGCGATGGCGGAACTACAAGCCACAGAGCCAGTTCTCCCTCGATCGTGCCGACAACGTGCTGGGCATGGTGGCAGAGGGGTTAGGATGGTCGCTGACAACACCGACATTTTTGGCCCGTCAGCTTGAGTTGCTCGACAAGCTTGAATGCCACCCGCTACCAGCCCCCGGGATCACTCGGCAGCTGGCTGTTATCAGCCGAAAAGGTGAATTTGGCAACATGATTGAGGAATTTGTCACGGATATCAGGGAAATAATTCTGGGTAAGAAAGTGCGGGAGGTACAAAAGCGCTGGGAGTGGATTGGGGAAAATGATTAACAAAATAGGCGGCCAGTAGAGAGGCCGCCAATATTCTATCGTTATGTTACTTCTTTTCAAAACCACTTATTTCTGCATCTACATAGGGCTTATGGTTATAAGCAGTTGTTTTCCGGCATACGGATTTAACGAGTCAACAGAAAGCTTTGCTTCAATTTTCGCTGCCGGGCCACCATCAATACCATCACTGTCTGTTACCGTGTGACAATCACCAGTATTGAAGTCAACCAAAATTGATTCCTTGCCGGAAGAATCAGTATAGAGAATAGAGTTATTCTCATTGAAGGATGAGCTGGTGTTCGGCATATTAATACTGTTATAGGAACCACCACCGGTGAAATTGACTTGTTGTACAACATTGTGTTATAGCGAATAAGACACTCAGGCGTATCCCGCCCTTTCATCACCAAATCCAATGAATTGCGGTTGGCGACACCGAATACACCTGGATCCCCAGCACTCTTGAGGCGAACCTTTACATGCTTCAAATGATAATCGTAGTGGTTAACAATAAAACAGTTGGGTTGTGCCATAATAATATCCTTATTAATTCGTTATTACTTTAATAGTCTTACCCGTTAGCGGTTGTCCGTCTTTGCAGCGTTATTTAGCTGAGCTTTTATAAATAAACCAGACTCCCTAATAAACTCATCTTCCCAAGCCTGTAAATCATAGGTTGCAAACAATGACTGGGGACGCCAGTAGTAATTAATAACAGGAGACATTTGCTCCGAGGGACCCGGATTGGCTTCGGTACCATAATCATCGTCGGATAGATTCCAATTTATCCAGCTAACTTTTTTGTCATTTAATTCACCGAGCCACGCATTTGTCCCATCTTCGAACACCACCCCGCCCCCATCAGCGCAGGTTGTTCCAAACTCAGTAACAAAGATTGGAATACCTGCATCATATGCAGCAATAAAATATTCATGCTCTTTATTATCAGTCGGTCCGCATTTGCAGCTAAAGCATTCTGCCGCATAACCGGTATCAGGATGAGGATGAGATCCGGCATAGAAATGGAAGGTATAAAGCACGTTTTCAGACATCTCGACTTCATTATCGATTACCAAATCAACCCGTTGACTGTAGTAAGGGGGGTACCGACAATGATCAAATGAGAAGCTGCATCCTTGCTGCTTTCTTCAGCACGAATATGCTGGATCAGGTCATCAGCATAAATCTTAATTACACTCCAATCATCTTCAACAATCGGCTCATTGGCAATTTCAAACAATAAGTTGGGAAGATGTCCAAATTCAGCGATGATTTCGCTGAAAAAAACTTTCGCTTCTTCACGGTAGAGATCTGAAGTAAATGGTTCGTCATCCGGTAGCGGCTCTTGGTCAATAGTTTGCTCATGCAGAATATGCCAATCGACAAGTACGTATATTCCCAATTCAACAGCTGTGCGTATGATTTCGCGCACTTTATCTAATTGCTGCTCACGATTGGCCGGATTCAAGTATCCTTCGGCCCCCCCTGCGGATGTGTACATTGCCGCACGAATAATATTGCAATCCCATCCGCCTTTATCTCCCGATAATGCCAAAGCATATAAACTGGCAGGATTAACAATATCGGCATGCCATTGCAGTCCGTGCGTACTCAAGCCCCCCCTAAGCTGAACCACATCCTGATTTTCATCTTGGATTTGCCCCGATTTCAGCTGCAAATGGCCATGAGTTTTGACTATCGATTCGAACTCAGGATTTGCGCTATAGCTGGTATCCACACTAGTTGTTACGTTAGTTATCAAGTTTTCATGCACTTTGATTGTGGGGAAGCAACGTTCGACAGGATAGACAATTAAGTCGTACTCATCAGTAACAGTCTGCTTAGGCTTTAAATACGTAAGTGTGGTCTCTTGATCCCATGTTAAACGCTTGGTGGTTGTAATCGTGGTATCGTTGTACTTGCCTGTCTGACTTTCTGGTTTAGCGCTATCTTCCCATTTCAGTAATAGCGAAACTTGCGGTTCAGGCAATGCACTGGAATTTTCATGGCTGGCAATAACTGCTACGGTTTGTTCAAGCCCTGTAACATGATCTTCAGGAATACTGATGCTTACAGAACCTTCTAGTGCTGCAAGTTCACCATTAGTGAGCTTATTCGGCCAATAGAAGACAACACTAAAATACCCTTCGGGGGTCAAAACTAGGATTTGCCCAGTACTTTTCCGAGTGCGCCATAATAAAGGTATATGTAGAATCAGGTTGCTCTACGTAGGCATATTCCGGATAACCAATTTTCTGACTTTCCTCACCAAACCAAATATTTGATGTTTCCAGCTCGGAAATAGCTTCTGTACCAAAGGTTATCCGCATACCCTGCGAATTGAGCACATCATCGGTATTGTTGGTTACCTTGATACTCACCCAATAACCAGGATCACCACTTGGGTTGGGTACATCACTAACATGGACGTCTAGCTTAATTTCTTCTTCATCATTGTTGCTATGCCTATCAACAAATGGCTTATTCTCACTCATGAAAGCTTCCTCTTATCTCAATAAGTTAACTAGTGAATCATCCGTCAAAAACCGTATGTCGGGGGGGTGTTAGTTGCCATAAGAGTAGACATTGAAAATACATATGCAAATAACTGCATTTAATCAGGAGTTAATACTATTTTTATCAAATTCGATAACTAGAAATTGAGATGAATAAAAAGTAGCCAACAAGGCATTTTTTAGATTAAATACTCAGTACAACGGCTTTATTTGTTCTATACATAACTCCATCCCTCTTAACGGACTAAAGCGGATAACAGGTGAGTACATGAACCATTTGCTGAACATTACAACATCGACACTGGCTTCCACTTACCGTTTCTGGCGCGGAACTGTTGCCAGCAAAGCCACCGCACAACCGGAAGAAACACTCATCCTGTTTGATCAGGAAGGCGATTCCAAATGTCGGCTGGTTCGTGAAGTGCTCACCGAGCTGAATTTGAATGTGATCATCGCCCCTTGCCCTGTGGGCGGAGAAAATCTCGCGAAGCTCAAATCAGCATTCAATGGTGTTACCCCCGCCCGTTCTGGTTGACTCTAACAGCCCAGACGTCGTCAAAGGCGCAGAAGACATCATTCATCACTTGTTTCTGCAATACCGCGGCAGCAAGCCACCCCAAGGCATGTCTCGGACAACTCAGCAGCACACTGACATCCAAGCTGGCATCTGGAGTTAGACTGGGCGCAGGCATCAAGGCACGTCGATCACATAAAGCATCTTTATCACAACAACCTAATCTGCCGCTTATTCTGTACAGTTTTGAATCCAGTCCTTTCTCACGCCCGGTTCGCGAAAGGTTGTGCGAGCTTGAACTGACTTACATTCTGATTAACCTCGGTAAACAGCAGTTTTCCGACATGGGTCCAGCCAAACTCCACTGGAGCCTTAAGCCTTACAAGCCACTGCCCAACACCAAGCGGGATGAGTTTTTTAAGCAACATGGCAATGTGCAAGTGCCCTACCTGATGGATCCCAACACCGGTATAGACATGTTTGAGTCGAAGGATATCTTGCGGTATTTGGAGGGGACTTATGGGTAAGCTTCTTAGGTTTTGATAACTACAAAGCTCATTGGTAATAATCTAGAGTCCAGATTTCAAAGGCTACTATTATCTTGTGCTCTTGCAGCCATTCACCTCCATCAGAGTAAGGAAAATTAGACATCCATCAATAGATCTTATATACAAAAGCGTTAATATAACTTTCGTTTTATATCAACGAGTTGTACCTTAACATGCGAGATAGATGGACCAAGGAAGAGTTAAAAGCCACAATAGATGTCTACTTACAGATGCACACGTTACAACAGCAAGGCCAAAGCTGTAACAAAAAAGCATTCTACCGGATGCTCTCAGAACAATTCGGTCGTTCAGAAAAAGCTTATGAATACCGAATGCAGAATATATCCTATATATACCTACTCCATGATCGTGACTGGGTTGAAGGGTTAAAACCCGCCAAAAATGTTGGACGCAACGTAACTTCAGCAATCGAAGAGATACTTGCCGAACTCGAAAATCGCCCTTTTAATAAGGAAGTACCTTTTGAAGCTCAAGTAGATTCTTACCGTCAAAAACAACGTAAATCATTGCCAGAAGGGATCAGAGAGCCAAAGTCCAGTTTTGGAAACATTGTAAAATATGAACGCTCACCTGAAGTAAAGGGCTGGGTTCTCGACAGAGCAAATGGGCAATGCGAAATGTGTAAGGTTCCTGCACCATTTAAAACTAAAAGTGGCAAAGACTATTTAGAAGTTCACCACCTTATCAGGCTTGCTGATGGTGGCCCCCCCGATATCGTTGATAATTGTGTTGCCCTATGTCCCAACTGTCATCGCAAGCTACATTACTCAAATGAGGCACAGCAATTAACTCAAGAGCTGATTTCTAACCTTCAGACATAGCTTTCACTTACGAGGGCTAGTTCAAGTATTGGTAATTCATCTCGTCCCGAAACCTCACAAGATCTAGCCTCACCCACCAGCCAGCATTCTACAAAATCCAACAGCTCATCAAAGCAAAACTGTTCCGGTCTTCGAATCGCGCACTCCCACAGAGTAAGTACACGCCAACCGTTATCTTTCAGCCATTTCTGGGCTTTCTCATCTCTTTCTTTGTTTTTTGCGAACTTTTCAAGCCAAAATTCGGTATTAGTTTTTGGAATAGATGCATGGGAACAATTCTCATGGGCATGCCAAAAACACCCGTGCACGAAAATCACGGCTTTGTATCTTGGAAATACCAGATCGGGAGTACCCTTCAGCCTTTTGTCATGGAGGCGGTAACGGAAGCCTCTGGCAAAAAGGAATTTTCTGAGATCAACCTCCAGCTTGGTATTCTTGGAATGAAACAGCCTCATGTCCGGCATTACTAATACCTGCAAGTCATCATCAAACCCAACCTCTATACAAGTATACGTAGCACACATTTATTCCAAGCGAACTTAGAACACGCTTACTCACAAAGATGCATAAGCCGTTTTCTGGTTAGACAAAACCAATCTATGATGAAAATCAAAAAGAAAGGGAGATCCAATCGCGCTATTGTCGATGGCGGGAGACAATATCGGTTAGCCAAACGTTTGTTGACCAGCGTTTAAGGAGGACACCATGCCTGAGAGTAGGATGCCTAACAATAAAATGTCTGAAGATAGAAAGCCGAAGACAATCAGGCTGTTCATGCATTTCCTTACCCTAGCGCCTATCGCGCATCTCTTTATTGGCATGCCCCCCCTGTTCTTTGTGATTTTTGCAGGCTCAATTAGCTATTTCGTCGGCCTCTGCCTATATCTGCTTTCTCTCGTTATTCCTATCGATTTTACCGAGTCGCTGGCGCTGTCTTATACCGTATCCGGAAAACTGTTGGTCGGTTCGACCCTATATCATGGCTGGCCAATACCGCTAATCAGCTTATTTCCGATTTTCTATCTGGCTTGCCTGCTCCTGTTACGGTATCGCTTCGGCAAGTCTAACTTCGCCTACTGGGTGGCATATGATATCGAGACTATTTGGCGGGTAACACTTATTTCCTTTGCCGTAATGGCTGTTGGTGTTGTTGCGGGGCTCGGCATGAAAGCTGCGGCAGTCTGCTCGACGATTGTGACAACCCTGTATTTGCTCGTCAGAATATATCGCTTCTATACCCCCCCGTTATGGGGTGTCTATCTGCGCAAACTGAATACCTGATTTTATTTTCGAAGTGCTTTGCCAAGTTTATAGTTACCCCCCCACCCTAGCCCTCCCCCCCTTGAAAAGGAGAGGGAACTAAAAGCCTGCACGCTATAAGCATTCGCGGATGAAATTACGTGAGCAATGAATGCTCCTCCCACTTTTCAAGGGGGG
>LLEM01000003.1_pt1 | contig 62028 bp, 70 predicted proteins | sample 595841 | NCBI WGS metagenome assembly LLEM01 (sample SAMN02919313, study PRJNA255460) | bioreactor metagenome | biome: chemostat; feature: culture 2012_10.2; material: sediment; isolation source: day64 10degC chemostat 2012 inoculated with Wadden Sea sediment taken from... | place: Germany: Bremen ...
AACAGAAATATTAGGGTTATTGATATGTTCTCGCACTTCATAGCCGCCAAGCCAGGAAGGAAATATTGATGATGACATAGCCACCCCCTTTTTTTATTATGTATAACCGTCTAATCACACCAGAAAAAGTAGAGTAAAATACCGACTCAATGTTCCCCCAACCACGATTGAGCCCTGCAAAATGCTAATTAAACAACTTTTTTCTGCCTATCTAGGTGAACTGTACGGTACTGCCTTTTTTACTGCTTTTGCTGAAAAGTATAGTGATGATAACCATATCAACAAATGGCAGAAGCTGATTCTTGTCGAGCGCATCACAGCCCAACACCTAAAATCGGGGGCTGGAGAAGCTAGGCATAAAGTGCCCTGATTGCCACTTGGAAATGGAACAGAGAGGCCACCAGGATGCAGAGAAGTGGCTATCGCTCGAGTGGCCAGTACTGGTCGACACCATGGCATCATGGGTCGAACCCTATGCGCTTAAATATCGTCAACAAGCCGAGCAAGCACAAGCGCACCAAGCCTTGTACCAGCTTGTTCAAGAGCATGAGGACGCCATTTTGGCCTTTCTGCACGCCGAGCAACGTCATGACAGAAACAGCCTAGCTGTTTTAGATAACTTCCTTTCCCGCTACCACGGGCGAATTTCCCAATAGCAACTGATTATTCGTCATTAAGTGTCTGCATTTCTATACAGAATAAGTTTCAAATCCCAGAAACCATAGAAAAAGGCAAGTAAGCGCGATAAGGATTGCAAAACGTTAATATGCATATTGTAGAACTCAATAGTGTGTATTAACAATGTGATGTCAGCAAATGAAACCTATTGGAGTGCCAGTTATGGATAACCTCGACATCACGGCAACAAGACGAAAAACAGATATACGCTGTGTCATCTTTGATTGTGACGGTACTCTAGTCGACAGCGAAACACTCTGTAACCAAGCATTGGTCAACATATTCAACCGGCTCGGTGCCACCCTGAGCCTCGAGGAATGCCAGAGTCATTTTCAAGGCGGTAAGATGGTCGATATTCTTGCCGAAACTCGGGGAGCGCACTGGCATCAACGCTCGTATTGATGACCTTGAACCGCTGTACAGAGAAGAGTGCCGACAGCTGTTTGAGCAGGGGGGGCTTTCTCCGATCAAGGGGAGTACCTGAGCTACTCGAAACCCTGTCGAATATGGGCTGCGATATGTGTATTGCTTCCAATGCACCAATCAACAAAATAGAGCACACGCTAAGTCTGACCGGGTTATTGCCCTATTTTGAAGGTAAACTTTTTAGCGGGTTTGAGGCCAGCAGCTGGAAGCCTGATCCGGATATCCTTCATTTCGCCGCAATGCATATGGGAGTGATGCTTAAAGAGTGTGTCTTCGTCGATGATACCCTCAAAGGTGTGCAAGCCGGCATTAATGCAGACATGCGCACCTTTCACTTTGCAGCTACACCGTATTCGGCTCAAATAAGCCATCCTCTAGTCACAACCATAACGGCAATGCCACAACTGCTTGAGTATCTACAGTGCGACATGGCACCAACAATATCACGATGACTTATCGTTTTCCGTCGTAACGCTATCCCAGGATGTTGCCCAGTTTTGCTGCTGGTACTCCTTGGTTGCTGTAGCATTCTGCGTCCCCCCCGGAGTGTCAGCGCTGTCATCCTGCGACTCGGCTTCATATTTCACCCTACTATTTCTTTCCAAGTCGCTATCTTGATCTGACGATGCTGTTGATTCTGGAGTGTTGACACACTCCGCTTCACCATCCCGGCTGGCAATGGCGTCAGCCTGTGCCGTATCACCGGCAAGCTCACCTGCAGTCAGCGATGCCAGCACGTCTTCAACCGGCCGATAACTCTGCCGCCCATATACCCTATCCAGCAGTTCGATAACGGTGTGGAGCACAACAGGCTGGTGTCTAAGGATCTTGTATACGGAATTGGCAACACTCTGGGAAGCCAAAATTGATTCAATCCCGACATACTGTGCCGCGTCATCACGCTCGTTTCTGGCCGTTTTGTGGCCGAAAGCATGGGCTATCGAAAACCAGACATAGGCAATAGCCGTATCACTAGCATCCGAGCCCAAATGCATTTTCGCCGCCAGAAACTGTGCTTCACCACTTCCCATTTCTGCCGCCCTTTCCAGCCAGTAAATGCCGCGGGCTCGATCCTTGGCGACCCCGACACCACTCTGGTAGCAAAAGGCTGTTTTGATGCACCCTTTAACATCCTTGCTAATCGCGGCCCGAACGCGCCAACCGAACGCCATCAGGGGATCTTTCTTCTGGTTTATTTCGGCTACATACCAATCGCCCAGAAATAGCTGCGCCTCAACATAACCTTTCTCAGCCGCGACCAAGATATTTTCAATTCCGGCATCAGCATCAACGTCAGTGCCATAGCCCGTCACTTGGTAATACCCCCCCAACTGATACAAGGCTTCCGGCTCTTTGCGCTTAGCCAAGACGACCTGCTCCCAGTACTTCGACTTTGCCTCGCCATCGGAGTCTGCAGGATCATGCCGACATAAACGGGCCAACGCATTCTGGGCAATCTCATTGTCTAGGCCTGCGGCCTTTCTATACCAAAATATCGCCTGACTGATACTGGTCAACTCATATTCCTTCGCCAGTGACAACTGACTAGACACGTGTCCAGTCTGCGCCTTGAAGATTTTCTCTTCGCGCTCAGCCGCCCTGGCCTTTTCCAAGACTCGCTTATATTTTTGGTCTTTGAGAGATTGTTCGTGCACTTTACTGCGCTGTTTTTTCACCACCGAAGAATAGCGAACAATCACCCAAACCAACACCACGCCAACAAGACTTAGGCCGATTACCAGGTTTGACATAACCCCTCATACAACAATTTAATACACTGTATATAACGGCAACTTGCCGCATAACTACAGCTATTATGCCAGAGGAAGTACCCACACAATAAATGCTGTTTAGAAAAACAGAGAGATAGAGAAGTTTTCAAATACAGATAGTGCCGTTATTCAGTGCTATTTTTTATTTATACCCTGTGGTTGAGGGGGGGAGCCTCTCATGACACTAAATTTACAATGCTAGCAGAGCTACCCGTTCCTTGATCATTGATCCGATACTTAGACGACAATCACTGTATTCATCGGCCCGATTTGGTTGTCTTGCTTATATACAGGATGAGGGGGGGAGTGACCATGTTATCTATTTTTGATATCTACAAAGTAGGAGTGGGGGGGCCATCCAGCTCCCACACCAACGGTCCGATGCTTGCAGGATTCGATTTTTGCCAAAAGGTGAATGCCTTCCTTGGCACCATTGAGCGTGTTCAAGTGGATCTCTACGGCTCATTATCACTAACGGGAAAAGGACACCATACCGACCGCGCAACCATTCTCGGCCTAATGAACAACACACCGGATAACATCGATATAGAGCAGGCCAACAAAACAATGGCCGAAGGTATTCAGGCCAAGACAATCAAACTGGCTGGTAAAAAAGCCATCGGCTTTGATCCGGATTCCGACATGCTATTTCACAATGACAACCTGCCGCTGCATGAAAACGGTATGACGATCCGTGTATTCGATGCCAGCGGTACCCAACTCTTTATCGAAACCTACTATTCGATAGGCGGCGGCTTCATTGCCACAGCTGAGGAACTGCAAAAGGGTAAATCCTCCGACAAAGTCACCGTTCCTTACAGCTTTCACTCTGCCGAAGACATCCTCAACAACGCAGAGAAAGAAGGCCTGTGCATTGGGGCAATGATCCTACGTAACGAGCTGGCTTTCCGCTCCCAACAAGAACTTGATGCCAAGGCCGAACAAATTTGGGCGGTCATGTCTTCATGTATGCAACGTGGGTTTAAAACCGAGGGGATCTTGGAGGGAGGGCTGCATGTTATTCGCCGCGCACCGGCATTGCTAAAAAAACTGGAAGCCAATAAAGAGATTGATAATGATCCGATGACCATCCTTGACTGGGTGAACCTATTTGCCTTTGCCGTCAGCGAAGAGAATGCGGCAGGCGGACAAGTCGTGACTTCACCGACCAACGGTGCTGCCGGGGGGGTGATCCCTTCTGTTCTGATGTACTACAACAAGTTTATCTGCGAGCTCGACCCCCCCCAAATAAAGGACTTCCTGGCAGTGTCAGCAGCAATAGGCATGTTGTATAAGATGAACGCTTCAATTTCTGGTGCAGAAGTCGGTTGCCAGGGCGAAATAGGCGTCTCGTCATCCATGGCGGCAGCTGGACTGACGGCGATCCGCGGTGGCAGCAACGAGCAAATCTGCATGGCAGCAGAAATTGCCATGGAGCACTCGCTGGGAATGACCTGCGATCCTATTGGCGGGCTGGTACAGATCCCATGCATCGAGCGCAATGCAATGGGCGCGATAAAAGCGATCAATGCATCGCGTATGGCCCTGAAACGCAATAGCAAATCTTTGGTATCGCTAGACAAGGTTATCGAAACCATGTATCAAACCGGCAAGGACATGAACAAGAAGTACCGGGAAACCTCGCTCGGAGGCCTGGCCATGATCCACCTTGCCCCACCTTGTGAATAAGACAAAAAAGCCAGCCGCTAAACAGCGGCTGGCTTTTCATATCTAGATCTGGTGTATCAACTTGACGTATCCGTTAGTCAAACTCCACCAAGTTCTTCTCGTAGTTATCAAACTGCGCTTCAACTTCTTTTGACGCACCGCCAGTCATTGAGCTCACCGCAATGATTGAAACAGTCGCGAAGATGAAACCAGGTACGATTTCATACACATCGAAGAGACCACCAGTTAGCTGTTTCCAGATAACAACTGTCAGCGCACCTACTATGATCCCCCGTCAGCACCGTTACGGTTCATACCTTTCCAGAACAGGCTAAGCAGCAAGGCCGGACCGAATGCCGCACCAAAGCCAGCCCAGGCATAAGACACCAGGCCCCAATACCGTGCTGTCAGGGTTCATCGCCAGAACAAGAGCAACAATAGACAGCGCGATAACCGCCACACGACCAACCAATACAATCTCTTCTGTTGAAGCCTGCGGACGGAATACCTGCTTGTAGAAATCTTCTGCCAGCGCCGATGAAGACACCAACAGCTGCGAATCAGCCGTACTCATGATTGCTGCCAGAATCGCCGCCAGTAGAATACCGGCAACCACTGGATGGAAAATTGAGTTCACCAACAGCATGAAGATTTTTTCGCCGTCGGCCAGCTCACCGGCCAGCTGGTTGTCGACAAACAGAATACCGACCAGACCAACCAAAACTGCACCCGCCATCGACAGCGCAGTCCAAATCACAGCAATGCGACGTGCCGTACCGATATCTTTGTTCGAGCGTGTTGCCTTGAAACGAGCCAAAATGTGTGGCTGGCCAAAGTAACCCCAAGCCCCCAGGCCGCGAGAGAAATGATCGCAATCGCTGACAGTGGTTCACCCTTAACATCATTGAACAGCGTCATCAGCTCAGGGTTTTTCGCTTCCAGAGCCGTAGCCAGATCGCCCACACCGCCACTCATCGCAGCAATCGGCACGATAAGCAATGCAGCCGACATCAGCAAGCCCTGAACAAGGTCTGTCCATGAAACGGCAAGGAAACCACCGAACAGGGTATACGAGACCACACAAACCGTACCGACAATGACAGCAACGGTGTAATCAAGACCGAATACTGTTTCAAACAGTTTACCACCGGCAACCAAACCTGAACTGGTATAGAAAAGGAAGAACAGCAAGATGAAGAATGCTGAAATGGTTTGGAGCAGTTTAGATTTATCGTCAAAACGGCGAGCAAGGAACTCAGGCAGCGTTAACGCATTATCCGTAGTAATACTGTAGGTACGCAGGCGCTTGGCACAGATCAGCCAGTTTAGCCAGGTACCGATTAGCAGGCCGCCAGCCAGCCACAGCGACTCCAGACCCGCGGCATAGGCATAACCCGGTAGACCCAGCAATAGCCAGCCACTCATATCCGATGCACCGGCAGACAGCGCTGCAGGCCAAGGGCCAAGAGTACGCCCGCCGAGGAAGTAGTCGGCTGAGTTTGCTGTTCGCTTGTAAGCAATATAACCAATCGCCATCATACCGATCAGATAAACGATAAACGTTCCTGTAATAGCAAAGCTATTTTCTATCATTGTCGAGTTCCCCTCACTTAGAGCCCCCCCCGTCCATAGCAGGGGCTTTTTGTTTATGGTGCTGAAAAAGGCTTCAGCTGAATTGTTGCCAGTGATAAAAGACTAGCTGTAACAACTCTCGTTAGTGTTCTTCACCACTCCCCAACTCAAGCAATGTCGCGTTACCGCCAACTGCTGTGATATTGATGGTTCGTGTTCTTTCGGTCACGAAACGCAGTGAGTACGTTGGGCTACCGACGACAGGCAGTGACTCACAATCAGTCTCGCTGATCAGTTGAGCCAGTAATCCGTCACGGGGCAGCCAGTTGGCGTGCCAACGCCTGTGATGTTGATAGCTTTCCGGCATACGCCACACCAGCAATAGCCGGGTGACTAACCAGTTCTGCAAGCTGATCGCTATCAATTGCAGTAATTACACCGCGAGCACAACCGCTTTTCTCCAGCTGCGCAACTAGTTCACCTGCCGACAGCGCAAAGTCTGACGGTAGGTAAACGAAAACCGTATTTCCGGTTACCAAAGCAGCCGCTATTTGTCCGGCAACCGCGACCAGTGAAGTTTCGACATCGGCAGTCACAATGAAACTACCGCGACCGGCACAGTACAGCTCATTGGTCTCGCCAGTCGGACCGGGCATCAGTAGTGTCTCCGCTACATGCTCTGCTGCATTGCGGCTCTGGAATTCCACCATTGCCCGCACCTCTGGTGCCAATTCTTCCGTCCAACGTCCCAGAATTTGAGTTCGTGCCTCATAGCCCAGGCCGTTCCACCCTTCCCAGGCTGCTGAGCTGTTATCTACCATTGCTTGAATACTTGTCGTCATAGCTTTTTCCTTCTCAACTCAGCGGCCATTAAGCGTTAAATACGTCTTTGGTAAAACGATACAGGTAGTGCGGACCACCGGCTTTCGGACCGGTTCCTGACAATCCCTGTCCACCAAAAGGCTGTACTCCAACCACTGCACCGACCTGATCACGGTTGATGTAGCAGTTACCAACACGTGCACGACGCTCGATATGGCAATACGTACGCTCATTTCGGCTATGGATCCCCATCGTCAGACCAAAGCCGGTATTGTTGATTTGATCGATCACTTGTTCCAGCTCACTCGCCTTAAAGCGAACGATATGAAGGATCGGACCGAAGTTTTCATTCTTCAGCACATCAATGCTGCTGATCTCAAATGCTGTCGGTGCGACAAAATCGCCATGCTGGCATGCTTCACCCAATGTCGCCTGCGCCACAACCTTGGCCTGGTTCTTCAGTGACTCAATATGCGTCAGCAACTTTTCGCGAGCACCGGTATCAATCACCGGACCAACATCCGTACTGTGCAGCTCCGGGCGGCCAACAGACAGCTCGGCCATCGCGCCCTTAATCAGGGCAGTAATGCGATCAGCAATATCTTCCTGAACGAACAGTACCCCGCAGGGCCGAACAACGCTGGCCGGCAGATGCAAAGGCCGAACGAACAACATCACGAACAACCTGTTCAGGTAGTGCCGTACTGTCGACAATCATGGCATTCTGGCCACCAGTCTCGGCAATAAACGCTGCCGGCTCGCAATCGCGAGCAGCCAACGAGCGGTTAATACGCTGGGCGGTTTCAGTCGAACCGGTAAAGGCAACACCGGCAATGCGTGGATCAGATGTCAATGGCGCACCGACTTCCGCCCCCCGTACCAGGCATGAACTGGATAACACCAGCCGGCACGCCCGCTTCCAGCATCAGCTCAATCGCACGGAAAGCGATAAGCGAAGTCTGCTCAGCCGGTTTTGCAATCACGGTATTCCCCGCAACCAAGGCCGCCGACACCTGACCAAGGAAAATCGCCAACGGGAAGTTCCATGGGCTGATACAAGCAAACACGCCTCGCCCTTGGTAACTCAGCAGCTTGGTCGTGCCATCAAAGCCAGTGACTTGCTTCGGCTCGGCGAACTCCGTCGCAGCCTGATCAGCATAGAAGCGACAGAAGTCTACCGCCTCACGAATTTCGTCAATGCTGTCCTGAATCGTCTTGCCCGCTTCGCGGTGACAAAGTGCCACCAACTCGCCAGTATGCGCTTCCAGTAAATCGCCCAGACGACTAAGGCTTTGAGCCCGTTCAGCCGCAGGTAACTGCGACCAGCTAGGATACGCTTCAGACGCCACAGAAATTGCCGTCTCAACCTGCTCGGCATTGGCAAATACCACACTACCGACCGCTTCGCGGCGATCATAAGGTGCGGTGACCGCTAATGTTTCACCTGATAATCTTTCACCGTTAACAATTGGGCCGGCCTGCCACTGATGCTGACTAAATACCTGAACAGATTCCGAAAACGGACGCCATTCCGACTCAATATCAATGTTAATACCCGCCGAATTCTTACGCTGCTCACCAAAAATCTGCGGTGGCAGTGGGATCAGCCCATTATGCAAGGTAGGCCTTGCAAGAAGCTCATCCACCGGATGTTGTGTCAGTGATTCAACCGGACAGTTCGCATCAACCAGACGGTGAACAAACGAGCTGTTGGCACCGTTTTCCAGCAAACGACGTACCAGATACGGCAGCAAATCTTTATGGCTACCTACCGGGGCGTAAATACGTACATTCGCCTGATGCATATCCATGACATGGTTATACAGGGCATCGCCCCATACCATGCAGACGCTGGAATTCATAATCAGTATTCGAGCTTGCCATTGCCACGATCGCCGATACTGTGTGGGCGTTATGGCTGGCAAACTGCGGATAAACCAAACCACGCAAATGCCCGGACAGTAGGAATCGAGCACAGGCCAGATAGGAACTGTCCGTCGCTTCTTTACGGGTAAATACGGGGGGGTAACCAGAAAAACCGCTCTGCTGAGACATTTTCAACTCGCTGTCCCAGTACGCCCCTTTCACCAAGCGAAGCGGGGATCACATCACCCTGCTGCTTGCCCAATGCTGCAAGCCATGCCAGTACCGGCAAGGCGCGCTTTGAGTACGCCTGTACAACCAGACCAAAACGACCCCAGCCTTGTACCACATCAGAACGGTATAGCTTCCCGAACAACTTCAGCGACAGCTCTAGGCGGTCTGCCTCTTCTGCATCAATGGTGATCCCGACATTCAGCTCCCGGGCACGCTTGAGCAAAGATAGTACCAACTCATACATCTCGTCTAATACGCGAGTTTCACTGGCTACGTCATAGCGCGGGTGCAAAGCCGACAGCTTGATAGAGACCGTCGGATCCGGCGATTTCGGGTTGCTCCCTTTCTTGCTCGAATACGCATCACGGCCTACGGCTTCGATAGCCATGATGTAATCTTTAAAATACTTTTGGGCATCTTGTGCCGTCAGTGCCGCTTCACCCCAGCATATCAAATGAATAAGTGAAGCCCTGATCGCGTTTGTCTTTGCCGTTCTTCATTGCTTCGGCAATAGTGCGACCAAGGACAAACTGGTGACCCATGATTTTCATTGCCTGGTTCATCGCCTGGCGGATCACCGGCTCAGACATTTTGTTCACCAACCGATTGATCACGTGGCTAGGCGTACCATCTTCCTTGGCGTCCATGGAAACCACTTTACCGGTCAGCATCAGGCCCCCAGGTTGACGCGTTCACAAACAGCGAGTCTGAACTTTTCAGGTGCGATTTCCAATCCGCTACGCTGAGCTTGTCACGGATCAGCGCATCAGCTGTTGCCGTATCAGGTATCCGCATCAGCGCCTCGGCCAGGCACATCAACAATATGCCTTCTTTGGTATCCAGGTATATTCCAGCAACAGCGCATCAATCATCTGAATTGCGTTCTGATCGGCACGAACACGCTCGATCAGCGTCGCAGCCTGTTCCGTGGTGTGTTTACGTTCCTGCTCTGAAGGCTCAGCCAACGGTAATAGTTGTTTGAGCCATTGAGACTCGTCAACAGAATAGAGCGGTGAAATCAACGTCCAGATTTCATCCAGTGGTCGCTCAATAAATGTTGGCTGAAGTACATCTGCCGCATTGAACATAATCAATCCCTCAATAATGAACCTGATTGAATACCTGTATACGTAATTACTAGGTGCTCTAGCTCAGGTTAAATGTTACACCAGTGTTAGCATTGAGGAGATTCTATTTTCCGCCACGCGGTTAGTCTTGTCATATTCTCCGATATTTTTTAGAAAAAGTCCGTTTTTTAACAAAAATAGACACAAAACCACATCAAAAACTGTAGTTTCATATATCGAAACACCAAATATATTCATTTCTCTGGTGTTGTTGACTGCTATATAAATGATGTTTGAGTGGAACAATGATCAAGAGAGGAAGCTAGAAATAAGGCTGAGGCGGTAAGTTCAGGGAGAACGATAGGAAAAATGACCAAAGGCTTGCGTGCAGTAAGAAAACAAGCCTTTGATTAAAAACGCTTTTATTATTAGTGAATGCTAGCTGTGGATCTTTCGGTAGCGGGGCAGGAGGCATACCGTAAAGGCGGGAAAATGCCTGAGTAAAACTACTCTGACTTGCAAAACCCGAACTTTGCGCCACTTGAGCCAGGCTAAGCTGAGACTCTTCAATGAGCTGTTTTGCCATCTCAAGACGTTTTTTCAGTACATATTGATGTGGTGTGACGCCTGTCTGTTCTTTGAACAAATGATGGAACTGACTTTCGCCTAAAAAGACCAGTCCAGCCAGCTGTGTTACGGAGATTTTACGAGTAAGATGCTGAAGTATGTACTGATCGATAATATCCATATTCAGACGGCAGCTCTGGCGCTCATCATTCAGCGGCTTGAAATGACGCTGCAATACGCACAGCAAGGTATCGGTACAAGCCCTGCTGAGCAGCAGGTCATCGGGGTGGGCCGTCATCTCTGCAGTTAGTACCTGAATCAAATTCTGCGCCTGGCTGTCGAGATGAAAATAACTCGACTGGTCAAATAACCGTTCCATTCTTTCCAGCGAATAGGAAGGCTGCACCTGATCAACAGGTACGTTCAATACCAGGATCTCATTTTTACCGATCCCGGAAAAAGCATGCTCTGAATCTGCCGTCACAAGGCACCCTTGACCGGAGCAGACAAGATTGCCGTAGCCCTCGATATCAAACTCTGTCTGGCCAGATAGTCCAATCACCACCTGATTGTAACCATGGTTATGATGATCCATCCGTTGTGGCAGAGCAACAATCTCGGATGATTTAAAGCTTGGCTGTTTAAGCTTAATTTCCATATGTCATTAAAAACATAAAATGTGTTTATCTATTATCGGCTCAGAATAACATATCCACTCATATAACCAGATAACTATATGCCATACTGCTACAACGCAGTGGCAAGTTAATCGACATACTTCCTCAGACGTATCATGAAAAACTATACCTTCCAGTTTGCCTGCCCAATTTCAGTAGGATCATCTTGATTCGTCACACATCGGTAGATACCTACCTTTAGTATAGAAGGTATACTCTGCGACTTTGACACGCGGGTTTTTAGGTAAACAATCCCAATATGGTTCTGGAAAAATGATCAAGAGCAACTTTTTTACGGCTGTTGTCATTTCAATTTTCCACTGCAGGCACAACATAGCGGATGCGGCGCCTTAGATCATGAAAAACCGTTCGGTCTACTCCTTGACGACCGTTGTATAACAACAGCATCTTATTTTAACTTTTTCAAAGATTTACCATCAAAAAACCTTGCTAATACTTACTGATAGCTGGCTTGAACATTGTCGATATCAGGCACTTATCATCAGAATCATACTTATAAACCTTGATCATCTTTCCATAGCATGGACGATCAAGTCAGGATCCAACTTGATCATCGTTCCAGTTGAAATCGCACTCCCCCGTTAATTAGCCCTTCTTGATCATTTTTCCGAGGTCAAATAGAAGACAAGTTCATCAAGAGTGGCTCTAAACAGGTATTCACTGCTATCTGTACTGCTATGTACCGGGGGGCAAGCCTGGATCAAAACAACTGAGGCAAGATTCATCCAACGCTAACTATTCTACCTGCAGCTGCTTGATCATCGCTCCGGAATGATCATTAGTTGACATTCGCCCCCCAAAACCACTTGATAATCACTCTCATTTGCATTTAAATAAGAACAGTTCTTAATCAATCTTGTATGAAATTATTTGGAGTCCATTATGGCATCGCTGCAAAAAGCCTTAAGCCAGCAAATTCATAGCCAAAAATGGCGCCTGGCTAATAAACGCCTCATTTTACCCCGTTATTTTATTCGCATTGCTTGCGACACCAAGTACCACCAATCTCACAGTCTCGGTCTTGTCAGATGCTTTCTGGCAGGTAGCCAGCTATGTGGCTGCCACCTTGGCGCTCTATCATGTTATTTCTGCCAAGTTAAGCCAGCGCGGGAAATTCAATACTATTCTTGAGGGAAACTCCCGATATCAAGTGCTGTTTGCTTCCTTTATGGGGGCATTGCCGGGCTGCGGTGGAGCAATTGTCGTGATCACCCAGTATGTCAGCGGCCGTCTCAGCTTTGGTGCCGTGGTGGCAGTACTAACGGCAACGATGGGAGACGCCGCATTCCTGTTACTTGCCGCCAAGCCCACTACCGGGTTAGCTATTATTGTGATTGGTTTTTTTGTTGGCCTTGTGTCCGGGTGGGTAGTCGATGCCCTTCATGGCAAAGACTTTATGCGCCCCGATATCTCCTCGAACACCGATCAGCAAACTACGCACAATGATATTGACGATAAAAAGCCGGAGCTCAAAGTTCAGGGATTGTTTTGGAAATGGGCACTCATTCCGTCAGCTATTATCGCGATAATGGGCTCACTGCAAGTTGATATTGATCAGACCTTTCATCTTGAAGCCGGTACAATTAATTATATTGGCGCCGGCGCAGCACTGATTGCGATGCTACTGTGGGCCACAAGCCGTGACGTAACAGACTACCAGTCTGCAGTATCGGAAGATCCTAAAGGCGGAAGCAGCAATCTTTTTCAACGTGTTGCCCAAGATACGAATTTTGTCACCAGCTGGGTAATTGGCGCTTTCTTGCTATTCGAGCTCACCATTTTCTGGACAGGTCTCGATCCGGCAGCGGTATTCTCCAACTGGGCAATTATGCTGCCGCTAATAGGGGGGGTACTTATCGGATTGCTTCCAGGCTGTGGTCCACAAATACTCGTCACCAGCCTCTATATCAGCGGCGCAGTGCCACTGTCTGCACAACTAGGCAATGCAATCAGTAACGACGGCGATGCGCTCTTCCCCCGCCATTGCCCTGGCACCCAAAGCAGCCTGATGGCCACACTGTATTCAACCATACCAGCCGTGATTGCAGCCTACAGTTACTTTTTCATCTTTGAGTAACAATTCAGCATTTAAGCATAAAGAAAGGGATTGAATTCCCTTTCTTTAATTAACCACCCCAAAATCAATAGGTTGCATAGCCACTACAAGCACATACCTGTTCGTAAGAAATATTATCAACGCACACTATTCGCCCCGCGTCAATAGGTGATTTCCCCCCCTTATAAACAATACGCCTGTAAGCTATAGTTCGTTCCGTAGACAACGAACGAACTTCACTGTTCATTGTCTGCAGTATCCAGCATTGGATACATGCCAATGAAGTTTTCTTTGATATATACCCTCATATTAAAGAGATGAACTTAATTGGATACCTCTTCTACACGTCGTACAGGATTGTGCTCTTCGGAGTCAAACTCTTGTCTTTGCCGGTCTTTTAGACCGGCTTTTTTTTCGAAATTCAATAAATATGTCCAATATTCCGTCATATGGTTATTGTAAGATTTCTTCTTTCTATTAAACTCTGTACAGTCAATTAACCCAGCCAATTTCATTAGGCACGCAGAGTGAAAGATAAAGTCGACCCTACCCTACTACATATATTTAATCAGCTTCCCGGATGCTCGGGGGGGTTGCAAAGATAAAGACTCCGTCTTTATTTATGCCAATGCAGAATACGGGAAAATTATTGGTGTCGACCACCATCTTGATTGTATTGGGCGAACTGACTTTGATATGCCGAGCCCGACTGTCGAGTGTGCAGATTCATTTCGAGAACAAGATACCCTTGTTCTTTCTACAGGAAATAGGATGCGTGTCCTCGATATTCACCCATACTCGGATGGCAGCTGGCGTGCACATCTATTCACTAAGACACCGTGGAAAAATGAACAGGATGAGACTGTCGGGGACTATTTTCTCCGGGGGGTCGAGTTGAAAGATACAGCAATCCTTGAAGTCGGCCACTGGATTTGTCGTGCCGCTGGCTTGAGCAACAAAGAGCAGGCCTCTTTCAGCCTCGATTTACATAGCCAGGCTGTCAGTCTAAATACCCGAGAATCGGAAGTTCTCTTTTTGCTACTTTACGGTAAAAAGCCACAATATATTGCCAAAGTGCTTAATGTTTCAGTGAAAACAGTTGAAAACTATGTGGTACGCCTGCGCGAAAAATTCAACGCAAACTCGAAAGGGGAGTTGCTGGATCTGGCATTAGATCTCGGTTTTGGATCTCATATCCCAGAGAGCATGCTCAAACGCCAGCTGTCCGTTATCCTAAAAGAATAAGGATCAGATACAAATTCTAATGTTTCATGCACTCTTAGTTTGAAATTTTGTCAGTACAACTCCGTTTCCAGATCAAATATTGCAGGTTTAACACCACCTACAATAGCACCAGAATTAATTAGCCCGAGCAATTAAATAATCTTAATTGACTCTGTGGCTTGATATTATTATTGAACTGGAAACAAGTATGAAACAATTTACTATTACTTACGTTGTACATCCACATTTTAATATTCCGTGTAAATACGAAATATCAGCAGAAAACGAAATTGCATCAATTCAATCAGCGGAAAAAGCATTAAGGGTTCGCCACCCTGAAGGGGGGTGAGTATTGTTACAAGCAGTCAACGTTAATGAGTTAATTCAAAACGTTATTAAGAAAGTGTAGCGACTGGGCTACACTTTTTGTTTTAAAACAGGAAGTAAATTAGGGAGCAAGACGCTCAATTGTCCAGTTATCACCTTCATCACTATACAGAAAACGATCATGCAGGCGGTTCTCTCCCCCCCTGCCAAAATTCTATTGAGGTTATTTTCACCCGGTAACCGCCCCAAAATGTAGGTAAAGGCACTTCACCACTGGAAAACTTCTGTTTCAATTCCATAAATTTACTTTCCAGAGCCTGACGTGCAGATATCCGGCTACTCTGCTTGCTGGCCCAGGCTGCTATCTGACTTTCTTTAGGACGTGAAGTGAAATATTTCATAACCTCTATCTTCGACAGCTTTTCCGCCTCGCCCGTTATATGCACCTGACGCTCGATTGCATGCCATGGGAAATGCAGGCTGATCTTGGCATTGTTGCCTAAATGCAACGCCTTACGGCTACCGAGGTTGGTATAGAAGACAAAACCTTCTTTATCATAGTGTTTTAACAACACAATACGCTGATAAGGCTGCCCGCTCTCATCAACTGTCGCTACAGTCATAGCTGTAGGATCACTCAGATTCGCCTCAACGGCCTGCTTTAGCCACTTATCGAATAAACTTAGCGGCTCATCTGGTAAATCATGACGACGTAACCCCCCTCGCGTGTACTCGCGACGAATATCAGACAATTCCATTGTTAACTCCGCTTCTTAGTCATTCAGCTGAAATTGTGCGCTTTGCTTCAGGGAAAAACAAGTTCCACTGTTGATATGAATGATTTTTAAGGCTATTTATCAAATCACAGACAACGTCATTTCATCTCTGCAACACAGCTCGTGTTTTCATTGAATAAAGTTTGCTATACAAATTCATAAAAATGCCACGGAAACGTCAAGTGCAAAAAAGTAAGTGCCTCATTCTCATCATTGCTATCGGTTTGGTACTCAACGTCCTTATCGCTCAGTTAACTTACCAGCAGATCAAACAGCATCTGGCTGACAAAGTCTCTCTTGATGTCAACCAGCTCGGACAAAAGCTCGATGCGCAGTTAATGCGCTACAGCAAACTGCCGGAGGTACTGGCTAATGATCCTCGACTGCTGCAACCACTGCTGACCGACCAAGCCTCGTCACCAAACACCGACAATCAGTACCTTCAAACCAATCAGCTATTGCAACAATGGGCAACAACCCTAGGCGCGGATACTATTTATCTGATCAACCAGCACGGTAAAACACTGGCAGCCAGCAACTGGCAGCAAGCAAGCAGCTTTGTCGGACAAAACTATGCCTACCGCCCTTACTTTAGGGAAGCAATGGAAGGAAAACCAGGCCAATACTTCGCGTTGGGGGCGAGTTCGGACAAACGAGGCTACTATTTTTCTGCTCCTATCTTTCATCAACATTCAATCATTGGCGTTATGACCCCTCAAGGTCGATTTATCACTGATAGAGGATATCTGGCAGTATGAAGACATCGAATATACCATTGCCGACTCTGTAGGCGTGGTATTCTACAGCTCTGAAAGCAGCTGGTTATATCGCTCTCTGATCTCGTTGGACGATATGCAAAAGCAGCAGATTTTGGCGTCGAGACAATACGGCAACGCCAAGCTCGATCCGCTTACCGAGTATTCGCAACTCGATGATCTCAAACACCATGAAACCATCAACATCAAGCTGCCGACGCAAAACAACACCGAGGCCTTCGTTGTCGCCAACCATAATATGACACAAGCAGGGTGGGCGATTTACGGTTTCAGCCCTATCAATGCCGCCTATCAGTATGTTATCCAGGCTGTGCTGATGTTCTCTGTATTTTACTTTCTCCTCGGCTTGGCCGTTGCATCCTGGTGGCAGACGCTCAAGGCCCAGAAAGCCCTTGCCCAATTGAATGACAAGTTAGAGCAGCTGGTGGTTAAACGTACCAATAACTTGCTAGAGAGCAACCAGCAGTTGCGTGATACTCTCGGACAGTATGAACGTAGCCAGGCAGAGCTTAAACAAACCCAAGGTGAATTAGTGCAGGCAGCCAAGCTTGCCATGCTGGGTGAACTTTCAGCAAGCATAAACCACGAAATTAACCAGCCTCTCGCCGCCATGCGTACCTATGCTGAAAACTCCCGCAAGCTATTGCAAAAAGAGCGCTATGATTCAGTCGCCGCTAATATTGATGAAATTATTAAACTTAACAAAATGGTAGCGGATATCATTGCGCGCTTTAAAGTGTTCGCCCGCAAGGCTAACGAGAATAACAACCGAACTGTCGCTGCCGACTCGATTCGCTCAGCAACCAACCTGTTACGAAACAAATTGATTAAGGAAGGGGGGGTTATTTTACGTGTCGGCGACTTACCCTCAAATATTCTGATCAATGCCGATGCGGTTCAAGTTGAACAGGTAATAGTCAATCTACTGCACAATGCTATTCAGGCACTGGCAACTGCACACCAACCGCAGATTGGTATTCAGTTGGCAGCGCTCGGCAATCTCGTCGAAATCCGCATTTGGGACAATGGCCCAGGGCTGGATGATGACCAAAAGAAACGGATCTTCACGCCCTTTTTTACCACGAAGAGCGATGGATTGGGGCTGGGGGCTAACCATTTCACGTCGGATCATCGATGCCTTCTCCGGCACCCTTACTGTCGCTGACCATTCCGATGGCGGTGCCGAATTTGTGATTACCCTTCCCCCCCGCAGCACTGAGGAAACACAATGAATCAACAAGTAATTTTTATCGATGACGAGAAATCTATCCGTAATGCTCTGGGGCAAACTCTGGAACTTGAAGACTATAATGTCAGTTTGTTTTCAAGTGCCAAGCCGGCGTTGGAAATGCTCGATAACCAATATCCGGGCGTGATCATTTCTGACATCAACATGCCCGGAATAAGCGGGATCGACTTCCTCAAACAGGCCCTGTCAATTGACCCTGAGCTATCGATTATTCTCCTAACAGGGCATGGGGATATTTCAATGGCTGTCGATGCCATGCGGCTCGGAGCCTACGATTTTCTCGAAAAACCCTTTTCGACCGACAACCTACTTGATGTAGTAAAACGCGCAGCCGACAAACGAGAGTTGGTACTTGAAAACCGTGACCTACGACGTGAGCTTGAAGCGCAAAGTGGCCCGGGCCCACGGATCCTTGGTAACACTCCGCAAATGAAGCAGCTCCGACGAATTCTTTCCCATATCAAAGATACCCCTGACGATGTAATGATCCACGGTGAAATCGGAACCGGAAAAGAACTGGTTGCACGGTTTCTCCATGACCACAGCGTGCGTCAAAACAATCCGTTTGTGGCCATCAACTGCGGGACTATTCCCGAAACAATGATCGAAGGTGAACTATTTGGCTACGAGCCCAGCACTTTTACCGGCACCCAGAAAAAGCGAGTAGGCAAGATTGCCCATGCGAATGGCGGGACTTTGTTCCTTGATGAAATTGAATCCATGCCGATGTCACTTCAAGTCAAGCTGCTGCGGGTACTGGAGGAAAGGTCTGTCGAGCCACTCGGCACCAACAAGTCGGTTGCACTTGATATACGGATCATCGCCTCAACCAAGGAAGATCTGAAGCTGATGAGTGATCGCGGACTGTTCCGTCATGATCTCTATTATCGACTCAATGTCGTGAGTGTTGATATTCCTCCGCTACGAAACCGCAAAGATGATATACCAATGCTTTTTCAAAACTTCACTCGCTCGGCTTCAACTCGGTATGGTATTGAGCCACCTTCGATCAGTCTTGAGCAACAACAGAAGCTACTCGACCACGACTGGCCCGGCAATGTCAGAGAGCTACGGAACCTAGCCGAACGCCTGCTGTTAATGGGTGATACATCAACGCTCAACGACAATAGCCAGTTTAGCGACACTCCTTTGACGCATACGTTGGCAGAGCGCATGAACCAGTTCGAATATACGCTGCTAAGTGATGCGTTAAAACGCCATAACGGCCGCCTAAAAGAAGTTCAGGCCGAGCTAGGGCTTGCTCGCAAAACACTGTATGACAAGATGAGAAAGCACCATATCGATAAAGACGATTTCAAAATTTCAGGCTGAGTATTTCCTTTCAAGCTGAAGCATGACTGGTATTGTCATGCTTCATCGTTTCTTTTCCAAAAGCATACTCTCTGTAACACCGCGGCCGCTAGGCGATATACATCAATACGATGAAACGTCAGCCCCGGTTTCAGGATAACTTCGAAGTATCTTCAAAAACCACTATCGCAGTAAAAATGAATACGCTGATACCCCGGAACTTTTGATAAATTTAGGTCAGCATTTATCTGGTTTTCAGCGGAAAATATCACTACTCATTAGAGCAATATCAAATTCTGCTTGAAGCCTGTAGCAAAGCAAACATAACCTCAATGTCGCTCACCGAGTTCTCTGATCTTTTATTACATCGCCACCGCTAGAGTATATCCTATGACCTTATACAAACAGTTAACCACTTGGATTCTGGCTGCTTTCCTTCTCTTTACTCTAACTGTTACTGCCAGTCATTTCAGTTCACTAAGAGACCAGATAGCACTACAGGCGTATACGCGTTTGCATCATGATATATTAAGCGCAGAGGCAGCAGTCAAACCTGCCCTTGCTATCCAAAGCCCCCCCCAAGAGCTAACAAGTGTTATTGAACAGGTATTTGCCAGCCAAGAGTGGCTTCATTTTCGCCTTACCCTCTCGCAGGAAAACGATATCATAGAAAAGCAGCGGCCCATGAACAATGATGATATACCAAATTGGTTTATCAATTTGGGTCTCTTCGAGCCGCTCACGAAGTCACACACAATAAACAATGGCTGGGAACAGTTGGCAACACTTTCAATCACTGCTGACTCGATACCAGCACACCGCCAGTTGTGGCAAGCAATCGGCTACTCAGCTATCGTGACTCTGCTTTCATTGATAGTTAGTTCGACAGTAATTATTCTTGCTCTCAGACGCTGTCTCAAGCCCTTGGATACAATAGTTCACCGTTCACAAAGTCTGGCAACGAACCAGTTTGGTTCCCCCCCGATACCGATGCCATCAAGCTATGATTTAGGGATCATAGTAAAAACTATTAACCACTTATCCTCCCAGTTGGAAGTAAACTTCAAGGCCCAAGCTCGCGAGGCTGCCAAACTGCGCGAGCAAGTTTATCGCGATTCCGTTTCGGGAATGGGAAACCGAAGTTTCTTTATCAGCCAACTCAACTCCTGGCTCGCCAAATCGCCCAAGGGTGGCCTCGCTCTGCTGAAAACGTCATTGATAGAAGATTGCTATCAGAACCACGGATTCGACCAAGGTGACCAGCTAGTAAAAGATATTGCGGCAGGCCTCAACGAGGGGAATCATTTACAACGATATCACGCTTGCCCGCCTTTCTTATGACGAGTTTGCCTTGCTCGCTCCAGACATTAGCGCAGATAAGCTGAAAATAGTCGGTGAAACAATGCTATCTGTGATCGATGATTTGCAGCCCGAGAGTACCACGGCGAATCCACATGCGGCACATGTCGGCCTACTCCTCAATAATCAGCCCTCAACATCGAGCACTCTGCTTTCGCAGCTAGACAATGCACTTAGCAAAGCCGCACTAAACCCACAGCAGCCAATCACGCTGATCAGAGAAGCTTCGGCACAGATAGCCCTAGGGAAGCAGCAGTGGAAATCACTGCTGGTGGCAGCCATTGACAACGACTTGTTTATTTATCATTTTCAGCCCGTCGCCAGTGACAGAAACGGCATCTATCACCACGAAGTATTCAGTGCTATTAAAACCAACAATGAGGTCTACACCGCCAGCCAGTTCTTGGGTGCTATTGAAGATCTGGGGGATCGGCAGTTTATTTGACCGCCATGTCGTCGCACAGCTTATCAACCGTTTGAATGCTGATCATCTGCTCGGTCCCCTGGCTATTAACATCACCAATAGTAGTATTAGCGATCCCGCCTTCATTCGTTGGCTAAGCCAGATTTTGGAACGTAATCAGTCGCTGTCTTCTCGCTTGTTTTTCGAGTTACCCGAAGCCAGTTTTGTCCGTCACCCGGATGCTACCAGCTTGCTTTGCTCTGCCATTCGTTTTTACAAATTCAGGTTTGGTGTCGACAACTATGGCCGTCACTTCAATTCATTGAGCTACCTGACAGAATTTCGACCCGATTATGTCAAAATTGACTTTGCCTATACACATCAGCTTAATGACCAAAATAAATCTAGCCTCTTGTCATCAATTTCAAGAACAGCTCACAGCCTTAATATCATGACAATTGCCACTCGAGTCGAAACTGAAACACAACTAGAGCGACTGTCAGAACTTTTTGTAAACGGATTTCAAGGTTTTATTATCGAGCGTTTCAGCTCGGGACTAAATACGCAGCAGCAAAGTGCCACCGCTCGCCATTCGGCACTATCTCAGCAGATTGATGGTGAGAGGTTGCTGTGATCAAGATAAAACAGCTTCGAGATATTGTTGAGGGAAGGGCAAGTGATTTACAGTGTAAATATTGGCGATACAAGCAAGAGAAACAGATCTGCACGAATATCAGTAACAGAAATCAAGAGGTGCTTTAATTTACAGTGTAAACTCATGCATTGTAGGAGAGGCGCTGGAGGGCTCGGTCTTTATAAACAAGTACTGATGGCCCATGTTCTTGCAAAACATTCAGCTTTTCCTTTTCAATCTGGCAGCTTACACCAGAAAATAATCGTCCAACTGCCGCAATAGAGACTTGCGCCAATTGCTCCTCGTAATCTTGCTTTAGATTCTGATAAGCCAAATTAAGCTCGGCCATTCTTTGCTTGTGCAGCTTTATTGAGGCTTTGACCTTTTCGACCAGCTCAGGCGGACGCTTCGAGGAAGGAATCTTTAGTAGCTTTAATTGAGCTTCTTTGATTTTATGCATCTGCGCCTGTTCTAGCTCAACCGCCTGGTAAGCCGTATTCAACTGTTCACGCAGGGCCGAATACTGAGTAAAAGCGATGATTTCTGTTGGTACACCAGCAAGGGCACCGATGTTGAGCGCTTTAACACTGGTACCAGCTTCGACATATCCACCACTCAGCGTACCGTGGCGCTTAATTTGGTCAATAACAGTCAGCTCTCCCTTGGTTCGAATTATACAATGGAGGGGCATGAAGAGAAAAAGAAACATCGTAGCCAGCATCAATTTCGACAAACTGCGCAAATTTGCTGGTGACCTTGCCGGCTGCTTGCAAATAGCACGCTAAATGCTTTCCTTCTTGCTGGCGTCCAATTATTCCCTTCGCGACGGCGATATCACCACCAGCCTTAAGTTCACCAAGTTCGACAAAACCACTAACGACGATGTTCCCAGTTGCGCTAACCTTCATTCCGGGCGTCACATCACCGGTGATCAAGATACTGCCATCAAAATCAATATGACCGGTTGTAACGTTCACACCTTTCAGCGTGAGAGCATCATCAACCTGCATTCCACAGGGTTTCCTTAGCGGCACACCAGACTTCGTTGCAACTAAAATATTTCCGTCATCTTCGCTAATAGCCGTTCCATCGCCTACGTCAAATGCCAGATCATTACCAGGGATTGCGGCAATCTCTTTACCGAGAATATTGAAGCCATTACAGCCCGTTGTGGCGGGAACCATCTTCATGATTGCTTGGCCAGCTTTTACGGTAATTAATTCACCAAGATCAAGCATATCGACCTTACCATCGTCAATCGATTGCGGACGCAGAATACGCTGGCTTGCATCATCAACAAGAGGCTCAAAGGTGGTATCCGTTCCGTGCACGGGAAATCGGCCAAAGGCTACAGGCATAGTAAGCTTCTCTCCCGGAGCCAATTGCTTCGACCTCCCGAGTAATTCCTGAAGCTGGGCCTTGCGGATCCCCCCCTTAACGATATGATTCTCTTTAAGAGCATCAATCAATACGGTTCCTGTGATAGATGCCCCCCCTCCGTAGGCCCCGATTACCGTAATAGAGGTTTTCATCAGATCCGGCTCAGTCTTTATCAACAGAGTTGAGTCGCGTCGCTCAGCAATCACAAACTGCTGAACTTTTACTTCCACATTACTGTCTGCTTGTTTGGAGTTGATAATGCCCAACGCAGAATCGATTGCGTTCTCAAACAGGTAGAAGTTTATTGCTTCAATTTCTACCAGCTCATCAGCTATGTCACTTCGAGATATCATATGATCAGGGTTTTCCCTGAAAGGCTTGGCGATCAAAGATATCGTCTGACCATCTTGAGACAGCTGAAGAAGCTGTGGCGACATAGAGCACTCCTAACACTAATAACTGATTGCATCGTCGCAACGATGTCTCAGTTCATCTTAACCTAACCACATCCAAATCATGTACACGCCAAGTCACAGATCCGTTAGCAACTTAACCGATAAATGTAAGAAATTATGCATCAAGAGCAGAAAAATTTGTTATCAATGCTCGATAAGACCGCCTCGATTAAAACAATGACTCGAAGTGGGAAGGGTAGAAAGACGCCCATCAGTAAATTAGGGGGGGGTTATTAGCTAGAAGAGGATATTGATATATCAAAGGTTATTGGAGATATAAATAAGATATGGCACGGATTTGGCCATAGAAAAGAAAACCTAGGACGGTTAATTGTCCATTGCTGCTGTTCCCCCCCTATTGTGCAGAAATTATTTAGCCCAAATTCGCCCCCGGTCTTCGGGGGCTTTTTCTAATCGTAATCGATGACCAATCGCATCAGCTGCTCGTCTGTCAACCATGTGTTCGAGTGGAACTTATATTGGTGAATGCTTTCATCATCATTTGCAACCGGTGTGAGATAGCCTGCTAGCTCATAAAAACCCTGCAGAGTCAGCTCGTATGAGGCTTTCAACTCTAGAGACGCAGCTGAATGTAGATACAAACAACGTTTGCTTAACCGAGAGACCGTGACACGGGAGCCGATATCGTACCGACTGTTGTCACTATGAATTGAATATTTGTGAAGCCGCGCAGCCAGTCCATCTTGACCTGGAGAGAAGGCAATATCCGGCTGGACGCAGTGATTTGCTGAAGCCATCATCTTTTCAAGGGCTTTGTTTTGGACTTTAACTAAACTCATGGCACCCCCCCCATAAACTATCATTCCAATCCACTTTATGGGCCGAATTTAACAACAAATAATTCCTCCCTAAGTTATTTAACTCTAGACCATTTTTTGGGGAGCAATACCAAATTTTTCCATATTATATATGGAATGATGTACGCTTATCAGCTCGGTAATGATAAGGCTATGGTTATATGGGAAGAGTTTGTACTCATAAACGTTGGGTGCCTTATGTCAAACATAGGCGATAAGATAGAGTTTGGAGTAAACATCTTAAAAAAAGTGCTATTCTCGATTTACACTGTAAACCATTTTTTTGCATGTCAATTAATAGCAAGATTTACAGTGTAAATAACCCTTGAAACTAGCGTTACAAATCAGCAAAATCCTTGATCGGCTGCTGCCCACGCTCCTGAAGAAAATCGAGAAAACAACGAGGATGATGTGTGACCACTTGTTCGAGCGGAAACCCGACCTTTTTCAGCAGCTGACTTACATGACTAAAATTCCCGACATCATGCGCAAAGTGGGCATCCGAGCCGGTAGTTACTCTTGCCCCCCACTTCTCGTGCAAAAGCCGCAATCTGCTCACATCGAGGTTCACTACCTTCTCGAGAACCACACAAAGAAGAGTTATTGATTTCAACCAGAACGTTGTGCTGAGCAGCTGCAGATACAACGGCTTCGAAATCAAAGTCGAAGTTAGGGTTGCCAAGATGCCCCCAGAGCATGAATACGACCCGAGCAAATAACATTTAATAACGCCTCTGTATGTGACTGCCTCGTTGTTGGGGAAAATACAGGTTCATGAAGGCTACCGATAACCCAGTCTAGTTGGGATGAAATTCGGGGGATCAATATCAATCTCTCCCTGTTGGTTTAGAATGTTCGCCTCGATGCCGCGAAGGATACCAACCCCCCCGTGGAGAAATCGAGGTAGCACACGCTGGTTGGCAAAATGCCAAAAATGCGGCGCTCCCGGCATCGTCGGCGCATGATCGGTAACACAGAATAAAGCTAATTCTTTACTCGCTGCTGCCTGGGCATTTTCAAGCAACGTGCTGTATGCATGGCCACTTGAAATCGTATGGGTGTGGGTATCAATCACAAATTGCATAAACTCAGATCCTTAAGCTAGAAATAACATTTAAATCAAACGCTCATTATCTTGACTGTCAGACATAAAATGATGGCGAGGGGATCGCTGACTAACATAATCACGTAGTGTTTTCTCGGCTATTCTGCGACTAGCAAAACCATAGTCAGCCACAACCTTCGTCCACTCTTGGCGTTGGAGCAACTTGGCAATAGCCATATAGTCACTAGAACCAAGCTCACCCTGTTGGCCAGCCAGATAGTCAGACAACCATCTTTCCAAACTACCGACAGCCAAATCATACCCCCAACCCGCCACAGGCATAAATGCACACCTGACGTTCAACGAGGCTATCGTTTTTCAAAATATTGTGCGGTTCAGCTTGAAGGGCAAACCGATAAAGCTGGCTAAACAATCGGGTATCCAGATCACGGAACTGTTCGACGCGCTGTGCCTGAAGGTTCGAGCCAAACAACTGAACCGCATACCGAGACCAATCCTTGGCAGCAGGCGAAAGAGGCAACACAGCCAATAACGAGTGGGTTCCACTAGCGGCATCTTTACTGACACCAAGCCGAACGGGACAATATCCAGCTCTAAGCCAAAAATCGAATAGCTCAGATACCAAACCAAAACTGGTACCGAGGTAATCAAGATTTTGAGTACCGGCCCAGTCGCGACAATACTGCAACAGCGATAGACCAATTCCTTGTTGCTGTTTGTCAGGGTGAACGGCAATTCGCATCACCCGAGCACAACGCTGAATAGCGCCCTGCTCTAAACCAATATGTGCAGCAACAGACTGTGCCAACAAATGTCCTTTAGGGCGGCGCTGACCCAGCATGACTTGTCGTGCCAGATCAGGAGAAAATTCGCCTTCGAGACTTAGCAGGCAGCAACCGACAATATTAGTGCCAGACTCCGCAACAATAAGGCGGATCGACTCATCGTCAAGCAGCTGAACCATATCGGCAGGTGATGTCTGATAATGCGCATTCACCAATAAACCAAACAATTGGGATAGGCGTTCTTCGTCGTCGAGCAAACTATCGGTAGGGACACATCGGTATTGAATCGCTTCACTGTTTGCCAATTTGAGCGAGGCGTATTCAGCATCGAGCAGCAGCACCTTAAACACCCATCGCTCAAGCGGGTCATTTTCCGCCCAGCGTATTGGCTGGCTGATCCTGAGCTGGCGCCATTGTGGTGATACGGCATCGAGCTGCTGGCGAAACTTAATCGCAAATCCTCGGCCAGTTCCTTCATAGCCGTGAACCGTACTGGCGAAAGCGATTCGGTTGTATTGCCGTAGCAGCTGGTTCAACATTGGTGCCGGGATCGCCGAAGCCTCGTCGACAATCAAAAAAATCTAGCGGTATTTTGTCCGCCAGTAGTGCATCTGGTGCAAGAAACCGCAGTTCACTTTCACCAACAGTTAACACTCCCTGGCGCGCATAATCAATACCGAGCCGACGGGCCGCATGAGAAAATAAGGTCACGACATTGGCAAAGGCAGGAGCCGTTACCCCCCCTATCCGCATCGTCCGCTCGGCCATCAGACTTGCCGCCGCAATGCCAAGAGCAGATGATTTACCCCCCCGTCCACGATCTGCCGTTAGCACTAACGGCCGCTTTCTATGACCAGTCACAACTCGGCGAATAGACACCACAGCCTCGTACTGCTCCGGAGTCAGGCAGCCGAACTCATCCTCTTCATATCTGGCTGGTGTAGAGATTGCGGCAGGTAGGGCAGGCAAAGGATGATCATGGCGAAGGTGTATAATGTCAGACTGAGATAATAAGCGCGTCATCCTACGGATAAATGGCCGTTGAGCTTCCGTCTGTTGAAACCAGTATGGCGGGACGAGCATGAGCAACACGCCGCCGCCAGTCACCGTACCCGATAATGCCCCTAAAGCCTCAGCATCAAATGCATGATGAGCATTGTAGATCAAGCAGCCACACTCCTGTCCGAGAAACTGCTTAGCCTTCTTAAGGGATACCGAATAGACATGTTCAGGCGCAGATTCTCCGGCCCACAAAGGGTGACAGTAGCTGTCAATGAAGATACTGGCAATCTCACGCCCCCCACTGTTCATCGCCTTCAACCACAATGAGGTAGCGAATGTTTGCCTGCTTGGCACTATCGATGAGTGCGCTGCTAAAACTGATAAAGTCGGACATTGGGATACTCAACTATAACTAACGCACGGATCATAGCATGGCGATGTTAATGGCGGCGAGATTAAAACTTATCACGGAAGGAGGCAGCAAAGCCGCTATACAAACCATATCAATAAACATAAAAAAACCACGCAGAGCGTGGTTTTTAAAATCAATTGCAGGTCTATTTCAAATAGTCTGACAGGTAGGCAAGAATATCATCAGCCTGTCTCTCGGTGAGTTTCTTCAGCTTAAGCTGCAGCTTATCACCGTCACGAGTAAAGCTGGCTTTACCCTTGATCAAATCCTGGGGTTTAGGTTTTTCGATTTCAATCTTTGGCTGAAGCTCGTCGCTAATTTGTTCAAGCAACATCGTCACTTCGCGGGTGATACGAGTGATCCCCTGCGCATCGATTGTTTTCCACATCGCGTCCTCGCCGTCAGTGAGCTTGTTCACCAGCTGCGATCGCTGCTCGTCATTCAAGCCAAAGAACAGACGGTGTAGTTTAACAATCGTCGGGCGTCCAAGCTCTCCGACGCTTGGATAGGCCATCAGCAGCTCCATCGGCAAAGTTGCCGCTTTCAGCGCGCCGCTCACCAAAGCTTCACTGCATTGGCAATATTTTGCCAGCTCTTTCTGATCAGCAACTTTTCCCGATGTCAGCAGCAACTGCATTTCTTTGCCACGCTCATATAATGACAACGGCTTATGTGCATTTGCCACATCAGACAAAAACTTAGCGTGCTCGCCATTGATCCCTTTGGCAACATAGATTAGGAAATCTTTCTGAGCCAGAATACACGACATGCGACGGCGGCTGCCGTCAAGAACTTCAATGCTGCCATTGTCAAGCCAACGGCCGACAGCTGGGTACTGTTGCCCCCCCCGATCTTTCAGTGTGGTCAAAATATCAGCCAGAGCATGCTCATTCAAGAAAGCCTGCTCTCGGGCGTTTTCTGCAAATACCTGTGTTGTTTTCTCAACATCAGTTGCATTGATCTTAACCAGCTCAAATGCCACCGTGTCTTCACCGGCAACCGCTAGCTCAATGACAGAGGCTTTGTCACGAGCGGCCTTCTGTGCTTCGGTTACATTCGTCGCACGGCGTTTATCTGCTTTTCCGAACAGACGAGCATTCAGATCTTTGGTTTTAATTGCCATCTGCTATGTTACTCCTGATTTAAATTCGCCCAGTGGCTGTGCATGACTCGCTCCAACTCGAGTCCGACACGCTGGATTGCATCCTGGGCGGTCGACAAGGTTTTCTTACCACCTTCAAATTCAGCCGCCGTCAAATCAAATACCGTACTGTAGGTATCTGCACAGGTTTCAAAAGCACGGCTGCGGGGGACTGTCGCCATCATCACTTGCTCGCGCAGGAGATAGTTCATTTCGGTCAGAACCGATACCTGTTTCTTGTTGTCATCCTCGAACATCGTCGGCATCAGACGAATAAATTCAAGCCCGTGCCATTCTTCGGGAAACATCTCATACACCGTCGGGAGGTGCTGAAAAAAGTTAACCGTTGATGCCCAGTCAAGACGCTTTGCCGCACACGGAATGATCAGTGCATTCGACGCATACATGGCATTCCAGACCAGCGGATCAATATGCGGCCCGGTATCAATCATAATGATGTCAAATTCACTGGCAATCGGATCAATCATCCGCTCTTTTAGTAAACGGACAATATCCAAATCCTGGTTCACAGCCAGATCCTGCCAGGCATCGGCATTGAACATGGCATCTTCCGGAAAGGCAGCTATCGTCTTCAAGTTTGGATACTGGGTTGGCATTACCACATTATCCATCAGGAAGTCCTTATCCATTTCCTGCCCTTCCGGTACATTCCCCAACATCACATCAACAGCGGAATAGATAGTTTCCTGCTCTCCGACACTGATCTGCGGATTAAGAAACAAACGCAGAGAGCCCTGCGGATCAAGGTCAATCAGGCAAATGCGATAACGCTTGTCAAGATCTAGTGCAAGACAGGCCGCGATATGTACCGCGGTCATCGATTTGCCAGTGCCCCCTTTTTGGTTCTGCACATTGACGATCCAAGCTTGCGCCCAGCGCCTTCACGCTCATGGAAAGCTGGCTTTTTTGCCGCATCCATCAACTGGTGCGCTTCGTCTAACGTAATTGAATAATGGTTGGCATTATTCTTGGTGAACTGGTGTCCTGTTGCTTCAACGCGAGAAATAGCATCGTCTAGCTTACGGCGGGTAAGGCCTGAACGTGTTTCCATTAGCGCTTTGGACATTGGTGGGAAAAGCTCTTCACGGCGTTCTTCTAATACAATTTCGATCCGGTCAGCTTGTACCTGCTTGGTTTGCTCGGCAATATTGAGCAAATTTTGAATCGTCTGTTCCCTATTCATTGTTGTAGTTCACCATTATTTATTTTTGATTATATTGTACAGCAACATACAGCCGATACAATAAAAAGCTGAACAAGCCAGTGTGATATTCTTCTCAAGTGAAAACAAGCATAAGAAGCAAAAAACATTATATCGATATCAATTCAAACATTGATATTCACCTACAATACGCTTAGAAACACGACCAGATAAAAGTGTTACAGCGTCACTGTTTTACAATGTAAATTGCAGTCCTGTTCCTACTTCCCTCGGAAGCGTATAAATAACCGTCCAATTTACGGCTGATGGTATTTCAATTTGAAATTCGAGACAACAAAATTGAAACACGTAGTATTTCATTAAAGAAATTATGAATTCAGCCTGAAAATCAACGTCGATCTGATCAAGTCAATAGGTTGCACAAGATTTAACCAATAACACTTGATCATTCTTCCGCTTACATCTGCGCGATCTGAAACAATGATCAAGGTGAAATACCGTGTAAATAGACGCAGCTATAGCGAATGGATCATATCCGCGAGCCCGGAAAAATGATCAAGATAATGATCCCTGATCTGTCGATAGCGTATCGCGCTCCGGAAGCATGATATTGTCACGCTAACTTACGGTGATTGCAGGTTACAACTGGAATAATGGCTGATAACTTGCTACAAACAGGCTAGGCAACAGCAAGATAACCAGTATTACAATAAAAGTTGAAATACACAGTAGGGTACTTGATCATTTATCCGGACTCGGACACATGATAACCAGCAGAATAATTACGGTAGGTGCGATTTCAATTTTGACTAATATCCATGCAATCGGTCAGATAAAGATAAGATCAATCATTGAACTTACACATCTATGATCATTTTTCCGGGCGAGAATAAGGCTTAAAATAGAGAAACAAGGCTTCATTGAAGATCATCACTGAATAACCTTGTGGATAACCTGTATTAATTACATGATCATTGTTTCTGGTCGATGCTGATCATCGTTGCGTTATATTGATGATCATGCTTTCAGCTGCCGTTTGATCATCGTTTCTAGGAGACAATGATCAGTGTTCCGGAAGACCGTTGATCATAGTTCCATGTCCTAGATTTTAAAACCAACTTATAATCAACACCTTACCGATAAATTTTTGCCCCGGATCATTAGATCACTATATCAATAAGATCACATTAAACATAAAGATCAGTATTTAACTGATTAAATAAAAAGAGCTTTATTTCTTGATCTTTTTCTATTAATCTTTCCGGAAAGATGATGCTTCTACGGCTAATGACAAATGAAAGCCTCTGGTAACAACGAAAAAAAAACCGGCGAAAAGATTTTGATCCCTGCGCCACGATCACACAAAGACGGCCACATGTTCGCAATACCACCGGCACTTGTTGACTGGCTACCTCAGTATCAGCATTTCAAAGGTGTGACCAAGAGTATTATCGAACTATTGAATTTAATTTCGTTGCGTGGGTTGTCCAGCCAGGATGGTATGGTATCAACGACTGAGCTTGTAGAAGCAACAGAAGGCCAACTTACTCGGGCTGCCATTCAGCAACGCCTGCGTGCCGCTGTAAATATTGGTTTATTCAACCAACAGCCTGTACGTTTCGAAGAGGGCTTGGCTGGCAAAACGATGCTCCACCATTTTATCAACCCAGCCCTGCTGATTTCTCAGCTTGGGACCGGTAGCTTAAACTCGGAGCAAAGCAAGGCCAAAGAGAAACAGAAACGCTCCAAGGCACTGGCGCAAAACCATGTTAACCGACGGCTTCTTAACGAATACGGCCTAGGTACACCGCCAATGATGCCTGACGAAGCTGATCAGATTGTAGTATCGCCGACAAGCTGGGCCGGGATCATTGATCAGGCATTGGCTCCGCCGAGAACCAAAAAAAGTTATCAGAAATCGATGGTTGCGATCAGTGGTACCAAAGCGATCATTGAAACACGATCCTCAAAATCGATCATGACCGTTGATGATATGATGACATTGTTTGCCCTGTTTACCCTGACGGTTCAATATCACGATCATCATTTGTCGGATTATGAGATCCAGGCGCGAAACATGGGGGAATAAAACCCCAATTTACATTACTGATATTCTGGCTTTGCGTGGCAAGAAAGACAGCGGCCCGGCGCGAGATTCTATTCGCGAAAGTATTGATCGTATTGAGTTTACTGATTTTCAGCTCCATGAGCTTACCGGTCGCTGGCTAAGCGATAATATGCCTGAAGGATTTAAGAGTGATCGTTTCCGCTTCCTTGCCAGAACGATCACGGCTTCTGAAGAGGCGCCGCAGGAAGGCGATGACGGCGAGATCCGGATCAAGCCCAACCTGTATATTCTGGTATGGGAACCATCGTTTTTCGATGAGTTGCTAACGCGTGATTATTTCTTCCTGTTCCCGCCGGAGATCCTTCGTCAGCATACGCTGGTCTTCCAGCTGTACACGTTCTTCCGTAGCCGTATGTCCCGCCGGATCAATGACTCTATGTTGCTGAGTGAGCTGAACCAGAAGCTTGGTCGGAATATCGAGTGGCGGCGCTTTTCGTCTGACTTGATCCGTGAGCTTCGTAAGCTGGCTGAAGACAAGATCACCGATGATGTCTTTGCGGTTAATCTATGGGGGGGCTATCACCTAACGATCACCCCGGAAGATCAAGACAAGCGTTACTGTGACTACCTAATTGATATCAAGTGTGATGCCGACGAGGTGATCCGCTATTCGCGGGCAAAAACGACTAATGAAGGTAAGCGCTCGATGGCACCAACAATACCGAACCCGCTGCGAAATGAAATTATGCCTAGGCAGGAGCTTGATCAGCTTTCCGAGATCATTGACGGTGAGTTTGAACCAATCCAGCGGAAAGAGGGGGCGGACCAAAGGGCGATTAGGGCGCCGGGTTAAGCTTAGAAAGCATCTGGTTGAGATTAATGCCGATGAATTGACGATAACTCTGTCCAAATATACCTCTCCAGAGGCTCTACAACGCAGTATAACGGCTTTATCCGCAATGACAGGTCATTCGGCGACTTCTATCTCCGAAGAGTGCCATGTCCTGCTAGAGAAGCTTGACTGGCTTCGGGTCGGCAAGGAAGCGATGACGTACGAGACGCTTAGCAAAATAATTGAGTTGTACAACAACCAGCAGGAAGCAAACCATCTTTCGATTGAAAAACTGATTTCCGGCCTTGCCGTACGACGTAAGGTTTGCAAGCTGGTGCAGGAAGGCCACATGAACGAGCAGGTCATGAAGGCTCTGGATGATATGGCTCGTGGAATATAATTGACTGTGTGCAGATCAATTATGTCATTTACACTGTAAATTAAATAATCGGTCTGAGCGTTTACTGACCACCTTGAAAATATGAATAAAGCCGGAAAAGATAGTTTCTTTTCCGGCTTTTTTGATCGCTCTATATTGCAATAACCATGTATTGATATAACAAGTCCAAAGCTGATTATTGACCGTTGCGATTAGTGAAGGAGAAGGGTAGCTTTAAGCGGTAACTATTTGTTTAGCGAGTATTGAAGGACTCATCATGTCGTCGACAGGAAGGATCTGCAGCATTGGACTTATTTTGCTGACGTTAGTCTGTTCACACGCCCCGCAGGCGCAAGCCGCAGCAACCGACGAGAGAGGGAAAGTTGGTTTGGTGTTAAGTGGAGGCGGGGCAAAAGGAGCGGCCCATATCGGGGTGCTTGCCGTTCTGGAAGAAAACCGTATACCCGTTGATGTCATTACCGGCACCAGTATGGGGGCATATGTTGGTGGCATGTATGCGATGGGGCTGTCTGCTGGGGGGAAATCAAAAATCGTACCCTGGCTGCCGATTGGCAAAGTGGCTATGAAGATCGCGCCAGCCGCAACGATCTGATCCTCAGACGTAAAAAGCAAAGCGACGACTACCAGATATATGCCGATATCGGACTCGATCTTAATGGTGAGTTCCAGGCCAAGCCTGGTGCCTTTCAGGGGGGGCAGGGCATGGCTGTCTTGCTGCGTTCTCTGACTGAGAATTTACCTGAGCTGACAAGTTTCGATGATCTGGCTATTCCTTATCGTGCAGTTGCTACCGATATCGCCAAAGTGAAACCGGTAATGATTGACAGCGGCCACCTTGCTGCCGCGATGCAGGCGTCGATGACAGTACCAGGAGCTCTGAAGCCGGTTACCTGGCAGCAGCACTTGTTGGTTGATGGCGGAGTGGTTAACAATATGCCGGTTGATGCCGCCCACCAGATGGGAGCCGATGTGATTATCGCCGTTGATTTGCGTGATGCCCCTGTTCGAAGAAAGCGATCTCGATAGTGCGCTCAATATTATTGCCCAATTGACCACCTTCATGACCAACAGCAGTGCAGATCAGCAAAAGGCGCTGATGAAGCCCCGATGATGTGTACCTCGTGCCCGAGGTTTCATTTATGCTTGCCCCTGATTTTGAAAAAATGGAGCAGGCCTATGTCGCTGGGAGAAAAGTCGCCTTGGAAGCGTTGCCCGAGCTACGTCGCTTCCAGCTCTCGCCGCAGGATTATCAGTCATACGTGAAGCGGAAGTATGATCGTCGAAGCCAGGTGATAGCCAGTACGGCCTATTATATTGACAGGATCGAGCTTGAGAATAATACCCTGCGTTCGGATCAGGCGCTGATAGCCTTGTTGGACTTAGAGGTTGACAGAGTGATACCGAACGAGGAACTTGAGCAGGCCGTCAACCAGCTCAACGCCCAAGATATTTTTGCCCGGATCACCTATACGATCAAACAGCAGGGTGATGAAAACGTGTTGGCAATCAAAGTGAATGAAAAGTCCTGGCCCCGGCTACCTAAATTTCAAATTTGCCTTCGAAGATGATTTTGCAAACCGTTCGGATTTCTCGTTTGGTGCCCAGTATATCTATACCGATTTGACGGATAAAGGGGGGCGAGTGGAAGTTTGAATGGTTGCTCGGAAGCTGGAAACAGGTGAATACCGAACTGTATTTTCCGCTCGACTACAAGAAGCAGTATTTTACCGCTCTGGGTCTTGGCTGGAACCGCGAGAATCGCGAGTTTAACCTCACAGAGGAACAAAAAGAGCAGATTGGCCGCGAGGATCTGACGGTTATCGATGCGGAGTATCAGCAATTTACCGCCTTTGCCGAAATTGGCTGGAATATTCAGCCATGGAGTGCCGTTGCTCTTGGCTATAACGGGATTAGCGGTACAGCCAAAGAAATTGATGGCAATGATCAGCAGGACTATACTGCTCATGGTCCTTACTTTTCGTTTGCTTATGATGATCTAGATAACCTCTATTTCCCGACAGAAGGCTTGTTGCTCGAAGCGGAAGTCGGGCTCGGGATCAGCCGCAGTACGCTCAATAATGACTCTTCAATCAACGGAGAGAATATTTTCTATAATGCGCAGCTGATTAAGCCTCTTAATTTTCAGCGCCATACCTTGCTTGCCATGTTCAAGGCCGGCGGTTCTGAATCCGATGAGTTAATCCCCGATCTATGTTCAGGATCTAGGGGGGGGCTTGTTTAATCTCTCCGGTTTTCATCGCTACGAGCTGAACGGCCGTTATCGGCTATTCGGCGCTTTGAACTACCGTTACCGCCTGCTGGATAATCATTTCGGTGCTTTTTCTGCCCCCCCTGTCTATATTGGCGGCTCAATCGAGCGCGGTGGGGGGGTATGGGATGATAGCAGTGACGTTAGCTGGGATAGCAGCATTGGTGCTGCAAGTATATTCGTCGGTGTCGATTCGCCGGTAGGTCCGTTGTACTTTGGCTACGGCCAGGCAGAAGCCGGGGAGAACTCATTTTATCTCTCGGTGGGAAGTGCATTTAATTAACTAAATGAATATTTTGACAATTTACTGACATTCAATTTGGCTAAGCGGGCAAAATGGTTCCTGATATAACCTTTGTCCCTTTCGAAGATAGAGATAGAGTCCCCCCGGCATGAATGTCGGTACTTTTTCATCTAACCACCCTTTCGAAAAGCAATATATGAGTTTTTGCGAGCCTGTCACTGGCTCGCTTTTTTTTGCCTCCACGTTAGTATCCCAGAGCATCATTGATGTTCTTTTGTGAGCAACCCTGCAAATTAGCGAATACATTTTCTGCGATCTCTTCTGTAATAGTGCCTTGTTGCACCCCTGTAACCCATGAAAGACCATGATGAAGTTCAAGGTTCAACAACTTGAATATGGTCGATGTTTCATTATGAAACGATACTGGAATGGATGGCGTTCCATAATGAAACGAAATAGCCCAAGTAACATCCCTTTTCTTGTTGGCATACCATCAGATAATTGTTCAATTTTGTATAAACGTTACCCCCGCGCAGAATAATAAGGATAGAACGATGAAAAAGATGATTAACCAAGTCGATAACGTGGTTAAGGAGCAACTTCAAGGGGATTGCCAAAGCTCATCCTGAACTCGAGGTGAATTTGGATCCTATGTATATCGTCCGAGGCGATCGTAAGGCTGCCAAGGTTGCTCTTATTTCTGGCGGAGGTAGCGGCCACGAGCCGATGCACGGTGGTTTTGTCGGTAAAGGTATGTTGGATGGTGCCTGCCCAGGAGAAATGTTTACCTCGCCAACACCGGATCAGATGTATGAATGCGGCCAGAAGGTTGATTCTGGCGAAGGTGTTTTGTTCTTGGTCAAAAACTATACCGGTGATGTACTGAATTTTGAAACTGCGGTCGAGCTGCTGCATGCAGAGGGAGTCAAGGTACAGTCAACCTTGATTGATGATGATGTTGCAGTAAAAGATAGCCTGTATACCGCAGGACGGCGCGGTGTGGCGACGACAGTATTGGCAGAGAAAATTCTCGGTGCCGCCGCCGAAGAAGGTTACGATCTGGATAAAATCAGCGAGCTGGCAAAACGAATTGCCAATCGCGGCCGTTCACTGGGCGTCGCGCTTTCGGCCTGCACCGTACCGGCGGCAGGTAAGCCAAGCTTTGAGCTCGATGATCAAGAGATTGAGTTTGGTGTCGGGATCCACGGTGAGCCGGGTATCGAGCGCCGGGCATTTACCGATGGAGATACCATCACAACGGATATGATGAGCGAGATATTGGATAACCAACCCTATGAGCGCATCGTTCGCAGCTGGGGATAATGATAGCGGTGAGTGGCAGGACGAAACTTGGGTTACCGAATCTCTTCAGGCCGGCGACAAAGTGATTGTGCTGGTCAACAATCTTGGTGCGACCCCCCCGCAGTCTGAGCTTTATATGGTTTACCGCAAGGTGGCGGAGATCCTCGAGCCGCTGGATATTTCTATCGAGCGTAACCTGATTGGGAGCTATTGCACGTCGCTGGATATGCAGGGCATTTCTATCACGTTGCTGAAAGTTGACGATGAAATGCTGTCGCTGTACGACACACCGGTCAATACACCTGCGATGCGCTGGGGGGCTGCTAAGCGTGAAGGAGAACAGGATGACAATAGCTAAACAACAAATCGTCCAGTGGCTTGAGCTGTCGGCCGAGCTCTTCAAGAACGAGCAAGATTTTCTGACTGACTTGGATCGGGAGATTGGCGATTCGGATCATGGCCTCAACATGAACCGTGGCTTTCAGAAAGTCAAAGAGAAACTGCCTAGCGTGGCGGACAAGGATATCGGCACGATATTGAAAACTACGGGAATGACCCTGCTATCGAGTATCGGTGGAGCCAGCGGTCCATTGTACGGCACTTTCTTTATTCGAAGTGCGGCCAGCGTAATGGCCAAGGAGGAACTCAACCTGGCCGAGCTGACCAAGATGCTTCAGGACGGCGTCGACGGCATTGTACAGCGAGGAAAAGCCGAAGTGGGCGACAAGACCATGGTTGATACCTGGAACGGTATCCTTGTCAGCCTGGATACCAATCAGGACACCACTCTGTACGATGCCCTGGACTGTGCGGTTACCGATGCCGAAAAGGCTATGAAGGGGGACGATTCCGCTTCAGGCGAGAAAAGGGCGCGCGAGCTATCTGGGTGAGCGTTCAATCGGGCATCAGGATCCAGGTGCGACTTCCACCTATTTGCTCTTCTCTGCACTGCGCAGCGCTTCAGCGCAATAACCTCACTTTCTTTGCGGTTCGAGGTGGCATCGTGCCACCTCATTTAAGGTTAGATTATGGTCAGTATTGTAATTGTTTCCCACAGCCCGGACTTGGCCAAAGGCGTCCATGCTCTGGCTTCCCAGATGACCCCAGGGAAAGGTCAAAATTGCCGTTGCGGCAGGGGTGGATGATCCTGATAACCCAATAGGTACCGATGCGATAGCGGTAATGACGGCGATTGAAGACGTCTATTCACCGCAAGGTGTATTGGTACTTGTCGATATGGGCAGTGCGATTCTAAGCACCGATACGGCGCTGGAGCTCATTGATAGCGAACAGGCTGCAAATGTACATGTCTGCGCGGCACCGTTGATTGAAGGTGCCATGTCAGCCTGTGTTGCTGCTGCGGCTGGCATGTCCCCTGGAAGAGGTGATCAATGAAGCCCACAGTGCCTTGGTCGCAAAATATACATTGCTTGATCAGAGTACAAAACTTCCCGGTACGGGAGGCGCGCAGGAGAGTTCTTTGCCTAAATTGCCTGCCGCCGAAGATGAAATTACATTTGAATGGCAGGTACAAAACCCCCATGGCATTCATGCCAGGCCCGCCTCGGCCATTGTTGGTACCGTCAGCCCCTTTGATACCCACATTTGGCTTGAGTGTCACGGACAGCGAGTCAGTGCAAGGAGCATAAACAGTATTGCGTTATTGGCCGTTTGCCAAGGCGATAGCCTAACGTGTATAGCCAGTGGCAACGAGGCTTCGCAGGCGCTGCGGGCATTTGCTTCTCTTGCCGAAAACCATTTCAATGAGTCGATTGATGCGCCTGCCGTGCCGGCTTTTCATCAGCAACACCAAGCTGTTAGGCAACAAATCACTAGGCATCAAGATGGCCGCCTGAGTGCAATCGGGGCATCCGAAGGGATTGCGATTGCGCCAATCTGGCATTACCGTGCCACCATGCCCAAAGCCCGGGATCGTGATTACCTCGGGTACGGACGGGAATGGGCATTATTTTCCGAGGCCAGTGGCGCAGCGCAGCAGACCCTTGTCGAGCTGGCAGAGCAGACAGCAATGACTGGCTCGCAATCTGACAGTGAAATTTTCACGGCTCACAGCCAGATACTGACCGATCCCGAGCTGGTGGAAACCATCAAGCAGCGGCTTAAAGAAGCGGTCAATGTAGAGATCGCGTGGTCTCAGCTTATCGAGAAGACGGCGCAGGCCTATAAAGATTCCCCCCCAGTGATTACATGCAGGCGCGAGCCAATGATGTCTATGACGTCGGCCGTCGGGTGATGGGGGGGTTGCTTATCGGTGAGGCTGAACAGCGCATTGAACTTGCCGAGCCGGTTATTTTGGTTGCAACTGATCTGTCACCGTCAGATACTGCCCAGCTCGACCCTGTAATGGTGAAGGTATTATCCTCGAACAGGGGGGGAGTACGTCGCATTCTGCTATTTTGGCTCGCTCGCTGGGTATTCCGGCCGTTATCGGTCTTAATGGTGTAACAGCGAAGTGCCAGGAAGGACAGCTTGCCGTTATCCGTGGCAGTAGCGGCGAGGTTTGGTTGGCACCAACAGCCCAACGGCTAGAAAAAGCTCGCCGGGAGCAGGACAACCTGGACCGTCAAAGCAAGCTGGCCAGAGCGCAGGCGATGGAAGATGCCCGAACCCAAGACGGCAAGGCACTGAATGTCTATGCCAACCTTGCCAGCCTGGAGGACGCACAACAGGCGCTGCGCCATGGCGCTGAAGGGGTTGGATTGGTTCGCAGTGAATTCTTGTTTATGGATAGCGAGCAGGCACCTTCAGAGCAGAGCCAGTACGAGAGTTATACCCAGATAGCCGCTGCATTTGGTGACAAGCCGGTGATCATTCGTACCTTGGATATCGGTGGTGATAAACCATTGGCTTATCTGCAGCAAGGAGCGGAGGATAACCCGTTTTTGGGGGTGTCGTGGTCTGCGTTTGTGCCTGCAAAATGTTGAGGTGTTCAAAATGCAGCTCAATGCCCTGCTTCGGGCCCGTGCGAAGAGCCCTAATTTGCAAATAATGTTCCCAATGGTGTCGACCATGGAGGAGTTGAACCAGGCCAAGTATCTGCTCAATGGTTGTTATGAAGCCCTGCAAGATAGCGGGATCCCGGCAGTGATGCCGGAGGTTGGCATTATGATAGAGGTGCCTGCTGCAGTCGCCAACGCGAGGCAGTTGGCGAAAGAGGTTAGCTTCTTCAGTGTCGGTACCAATGATCTTACTCAGTATGTGATGGCTGCGGACAGAGGCAACGATCGTGTTTCCTATTTGGTTTCAGCTGCCCAGCCTGCAGTGTTAAGAATGATCGAACAGGCTGCGCAGGCTGCCCATGAGGCCGGGATAACTATCGGGATCTGCGGTGAGATGGCTGGTGATCCCAAGCTAACCGCGGTATTGATCGGTATGGGAATTGATGAGCTCAGCATGAGCTCGAACCGTATCGCAGCAGTCAAGCAGGCAGTAAGGGCAACTGAGAGCAAGCTGGCTGAAAAAACGGCTGGCAAGGTACTCAATGCCGCAACGTTGAAACAAGTGATGTCACTGCTGTAACTTGGGTATATCGGGCGGTTACTTATAATCGCCCATCTCGATGCCGTAGTGTTTCAGTTTGCGCCACAATGTCGTTCTGCTTACCTGCAGATCGTCGCACATCTTGCTGATAATACCGTGGCAGTGGATGGCAGAACGAATGATGGTACTTTTCTCGGCATCGGCCAGGTTGTTGGAATACTGCGGCTGGTTGCCGGTTGATTCATTCCCAGCCGTGTGAAGAATACTATCGGGGCAGATCCCTGACCAGGATGATATTGCCATGGGCAAAGTTCGCCGCGCGCTCGATGACATTGCGAAGCTCTCGGTGGTTGCCGGGCCAGCGATAGCGTTCTAGGTACGACATTGCTTCCTGGCTGATAGCGAGAGATAGTTTCTTTTCTGCCTCCAGGTGGAGGCGCTTTCGTTCGGCCAAAACCGGTACATCCTCGAGGCGATCCCGTAACGGCGGAATATGAATATCAAATGTCTGCAGCTCCAATAGTAGCTGCCCGCGAAAATGTTTTTCCTCGACAGATTGAATCAAGTCAATCGTGGAGGAGGCAATAATCCGAACATCGACAGCAACAATATTACCGTTCATCCGGTTGAGCAGGCCTGTTTTTAATAGGTGAAGCAGTGCGGCCTGTACCTCGGAGGAAAGGCACTCTACCTGGTCGAGAAACAGGGTGCCGCCGTGGGCCAGTTCGAATTTGGATGGCGAGGTTTTGTCGCCGTCCTGTACTGAACCCAAAAACTCAGTTGCCATCAGCTCTTTGGGGGGGATCGCCTGGCAGTTCATGGCGATAAATGGCTGCCCTTGCCTTTCGCTGGCATTGTGAATTGCCTGGGCAAGGTGACTTTTCCCCAGTCCGTCCTCGCCGTGGAGCAGGACGGGTCCACGTCCTTTTGCCGCATGGCGAGCCTGGCGGATTGTCCGGTGCATCGCATCGGATACCCCGATAATGTCATCAAACGTCAGTCTGGCCCGGTTGCCGGCATGCTGGTGAACCAAGTCGCGAATATGTTTGAGCGGATAGAGAAGAGCGATATAGCAATGGGTTTCGTTGTGATCGTTTTTTACTACTTTGAGTGATATCACCAGGGGAAATCAGCTTCCCCCTTGCACTCTATCGTTGTTTCGACCATATCCAGCCTTTTGCCACGCCTGATGGCTGGTGCACACACTGAGGCAGTGTCAGTACAGTACTGATCTCTCGGCCTGATTCGCTGGTGGTCAGGCCGAGCAGTTCGCATCCTTTCTGATTCAGATAATGGATTTTCCCGCTGGGATACCAAGCCAGTACACCTTCTTCTACACCTTCCAGCAGTACGTGTACCTCGGACAAGTGTTGATTTGATTCCGTCAGCATACTTTCGGCCCGCATTTGGCTGGCAATATCGCGGGCGGCAGAGTGGATCAATCCAAGGGCTGAGACACTCGCTTTTTCAGCGGGTAGCACCAAGCAATACAGCCTTGCGCCGAGCCGTTACCATTGAAAACAGGGGCAGCATAGACAGCAAAGTCGTGTAGCGCCTGTTTAAAATGTTCATAGCCTGTGGTTTGGGTCGCTTTGGCCAGATGCATGGCACTGGAAATCGCGTTATTGCCGATAACACCCTCCCGCCAGTACACCCCCCCTTCCTGAATACCAGAGCATGAAGCTTATCCTTCATTTCGGGGGGGGTCGCGCAGCCATATAAGGTACAGCCGGTTTCATCGCAAACGAGAAAGGCGCAGCTGTCGTTTTCCAGATATTCGTAGATGTCCTCGATAGCCGGTACGGCAACATTCAGAAAAGACGCTTTGCTTTTTAATATAGAGTCGAATGTCACGCCTTTGGCTCTGTGGGGAACCGACCAATGATCATGGCGTTGCTGTCGGCGGCATCGCGCCCAGACCTGCTGTAAGTGAGGGTCCATATCGGGAAGTCTGGCCTCAACAGAAGGCTGCGTTACAAAGGCTTGCCAAATCTCTTTGGTCAATGCTTGGCGAGGATGCATAGAAACTATAAAGGCTCATTGAGTGTTGGGGCATTTTAGCGGTTTGTTGTGCAAAAGAATGCTGCCCTGATTAGAAAACGGTGGATTAGAAAGAACAAAAACGGTCAATTCACTCCCTGTTGAGCCAGGGAATTCAGTAATTTATAGCCGCACTATACTTAAAAAACAACTACCTTTTGATTGGAGGCCTTGGCACCGAATTCTTTGGGGCACAGGTACTCTTTTGGGCGCAGCGACTCTCTTTATCAGGCAGGGACCATGAGAACAACCTTGATCATCGGTATTATCTTGTTGGCCGGCCTGGCGGCTGGAGTTTGGTATAAAGAACAGGCCCGTAGTCAGAATTCCTCGTTTTCACGAGGTGGAACCCCCGAGCGTCGTCGTCGCGGTGGTGAACCGGCAGAATGTCCGGCGCGAGGTCGAGGCGCTCGGCACAATTAAATCTCGCGAATCGGTGGTCGTGTCGGCCAAGGTGACTGAAAAAGTCGAGCAGGTACATTTTAGAGATGGCCAGAAAGTCAATGCCGGCGATCTGCTGGTGACCTTGAGATCGGGTGAGCAGAAGGCTAAGATGCGCGCCGCCAAAGCCAATCTGAAAGAGCAGCAGCGGGAATACAAACGAATTGAAGGTCTGGTGAAGCGTAATACGATTGCCAGCTCCGAGCTGGATAAGCTATTTACCGATATAGAGATAGCCCCGTGCTGTGCTGGCGCAGAACCAGGCTGAGCTGGAAGCCAGGTTTATTCAGGCGCCGTTTGCTGGCATGTTGGGGGTTTCGCCAGATCAGCCCCCGGCGCATTGCTAACGCCGGGGGACGGTTATCACCACGCTTGATGATCTTGTCAAGGTTAAGCTCGACTTTACCGTTCCGGAGCAGTTTATCGGCCAGTTGCGGCTAGGCTCCGTCATTGAGGGAGGCGTAGCGGCCTTTCCCGAACGGCGGTTTGTCGGCAGCGTGACGGGGGGGATCGACAGCAGGGTAAATCCGCTGACGCGGGCAATAGTGGTACGGGCTGAAATAAACAACCCAAAACTATTGCTACGCCCCGGCATGCTCATGACGTTAAGTTTGATTGTCGAGCAGCGGCAGGGGCTAGTGGTGCCGGAAGAAGCCCTGGTCCCGCGCCAGCGCGACAATTATTTGTTTGTCGTCAACAGTGACAATGTCGTTGAGCAGCGCTTGGTTGAAGTTGGTTTCCGCAGCCGGGGGAGAGGCTGAAATCCTCAGTGGAGTGGCGGAAGGCGAACATATTATTATCCGGGGGGATCCAACGGGTGAGGCCCCGGACAGGCCGTTGAGACCCCGCACGGGTGAGCGTTTTAGCTATCAGGAGGCGGGCTGATGTTACTGACTGATATCTCGGTCAAACGTCCTGTGTTTGGCTCGGTGATCAGCTTGCTGCTGATCACCTTTGGTCTGGTGGCCTATGATAAGTTGCCGCTGCGTGAGTACCCCCCCAATATCGATCCTCCCATTGTTACTGTTTCTACTAGTTATCGCGGGGCGTCTGCCTCTATTGTTGAAACCAGCATTACCCAGCTGGTGGAAGACCGTATCTCAGGGCTGGAAGGGATCCGTAATATCAGTTCGCAAAGCCGCGATGGTCGTTCGACGGTAACATTGGAATTTGGCATTGGCCGCGATATAGATGCTGCTGCCAATGACGTCCGGGACCGGATTTCCGGGATCCTGAACAATTTGCCGGACGAGGCCGAGCCGCCAGAGGTTCAAAAAGCGGCAGGAAGCTCGGAAGTGATCATGTGGTTGAACCTAGTGTCCGACCGAATGGGGACGCTGGAGCTGACCGATTATGCCCGCCGGTATCTTGTCGATCGTTTCTCGGTCATTGACGGCGTCGCCAATATTCGCATTGGCGGTGGTAAGGAATATGCTTTGAGGATCTGGATAGACAGGCAGAAGCTGGCTGCCCGGGGGGGATTGACCGTGACGGATATTGAAGACGCCTTGCGTGCCGATAATGTCGAGCTGCCAGCCGGAACAATCGAATCGCAGAGCCGGCAGTTCTCTATCCGTACCCAACGCAGCTTTGTCGCACCAGAGGACTTTGCCAGGCTGGTGGTCGGTGCCGGGACGGATGGCCATTTGATCCGTTTGGGTGATGTTGCCCGGGTAGATCTGGCGGCCGAGGAAGAGCGAATTACCTTCCGGGGCAATACCAGGATATGATTGGACTGGGGGGGATCAACCGCCAGTCGACGGCCAATACCCTGCAGGTGGCCAAGGCCGTCAATGCCCTGGTTGATAAGTTAAACCCGACCCTGCCGGAAGGCATGGAAATAAAGCGCTCGTATGATTCGTCGGTGTTTATTCAGGCCTCGATAAATGAGGTTTATAAGACCTTGCTGATTGCCCTGCTGCTGGTCGTTCTGGTGATTTATCTGTTTCTCGGCAGTGTTCGCGCGATGCTGATCCCGGCGCTGACGTTGCCGGTATCGCTGATTGGCAGTTTTACGGTGCTTTATGCACTGGGGTTTTACCATTAATCTGCTGACCTTACTGGCGCTGATTTTGGCAATCGGTATTGTGGTTGATGATGCCATCGTGATGCTGGAGAACATTCATCGCCGGATCGAACTGGGAGAACCTCCGTTAAAAGCGGCTTTTCTGGGAGCCCGTCAGGTGAGCTTTGCGATCATTGCCACTACTGTCGTACTGGTGTCCGTATTTTTGCCGATTGGTTTTTTGGAAGGAGATTTGGGCAAGCTGTTCCGCGAATTTTCGATTGCTATCAGCACGGCCGTAATTCTATCGTCACTGGTCGCCTTGACGCTAAGCCCGATGATGGGGATCGAAGATAATGCGCCGGGTAGAATATGAGCCTTGGCTGGTGAGAAAAACAGGTCATATTTTGGCTTCGGTAACTGCATTTTATCGTCAGGCACTTGATAGCTGGCTCAAGCGTCCGTACTTGATTGCCGGGATCATGGTGATTGCGTTGGCGGGCAGTGGTTGGCTGGCAAGCCGGATCCCGTCGGAATTTGCCCCGCGGGAAGACCGGGGAGCGATGTTCATCATTATCAACGGGCCGCAGGGGGGGGCCAGCTATGCGTTTATGCAGCCCTACATGAATGAAATCGAGCACCGGCTAATGCCTATGGTGGAGTCCGGAGAGATCAAGCGCTTGCTGGTGCGAGCTCCGCGAGGTTGGGGGGCGGATCGAGGACTTTTCCAACGGTTTTGCCATTGTGGTGCTGGAAGACTGGTCACAGCGGCGCGGAGCCTCGGCGATTATTGGCGACATTCATCGCAGATTGTCTGATTTGGCCGGGGGGGTCAGGGCGTTTCCGGTCATGCGCCAGCCGTTTGGCCGCGGGGGTCGGCAAGCCGGTGCAATTTGTTCTCGGTGGGGGGGCAGTTACGAGGAGCTCGCGCAGTGGCGGAATATCCTGCTTGACGAAGTGGCAGCTAACCCGCAGCTAACCAGTGTTGATTATGATTATAAGGAAACCAAGCCCCCCCAGCTACGGATCCAGATTGACCGTGACAGGGCCGGTGATCTCGGGGGGGTGTCGCTTCGTGATATCGGCCAGACTTTGGAGTCGATGCTTGGCTCTAGGTTGGTTACCACTTATAAGTGGCGTGGCGAAGAATATGATGTAGTGATTGAAGGCCAGCGAGAAAGGCAGAATACCGCCGCCGATCTCAGTAATTTGTACGTTCGTTCGGATCGCAGTGATGAGCTGATCCCGCTCTCTAGTTTGATCACCGTGACAGAGTTTGCCAGCGCGCCGCAGCTAAACCGCTATAACCGAGTGAGGGCTATTACCATTGAGGCCAATCTTGCGGATAATTACACCTTGGGAGAAGGGCTGTCTTACCTGAATGAACTGGTTCGGCAGTTTCTGCCTGCCGATGCTGTTGTGAACTACAAAGGAGCATCGCAGGACTATCAGGATTCCAGCTCCTCGGTATTATTTGTGTTTATATTGGCTCTGGTGGTGGTGTTTCTGGTATTGGCTGCACAGTTTGAGAGTTATATTCACCCGTTGGTGATCATGTTGACGGTGCCGCTGGCAACGTTCGGGGCATTGCTGGGGTTGTATTTTACCGATCAAAGCCTAAATATTTACTCGCAGATCGGGATCATTATGTTGGTCGGGGCTGGCCGCAAAGAACGGGATATTGATTGTAGAGTTCGCCAATCAATTACGTGATCAGGGAACGACGTTTGAGCAGGCCATTGTGGAGGCATCGGCGGCTCGGTTACGCCCGATCCTGATGACGGCGATTACGACGGCTGCTGGTGCTGTGCCTTTGATCCTGGCAACTGGGGGGGCGGGAGCAGAAACTCGGTTCGTTATTGGTATTGTGGTATTGACAGGGATACTGGTAGCAACCTTCTTTACCCTGTTGGTGATCCCTGTTGTGTATAGTTTGTTGGCTCGACATACCAACAGTCCGGAGTTCGTGGCGCGCAAACTGGAGCAGCAGCTGGCAGAAGAGAATACTGTCGAGTTTAAAAAATTGGGCTAGTCGGTATGAAACACTCCTTTGATATTACTAGCTTCTAATTAACTAAAGTGAACAAATGAAGGCATATTTTTCACTGTATTTAATAAAATGGAAAAAGGATAGGAAAGTACAATAAAACCATCAATTTACATTAATTCCTCTAGGCTCTTATGTCAACGTAATAGATGATTTCTTGTCGTTCAGGGAATGCTAATAACAATCTGAATTGTTGTCATTATCCTTGAAGCGATTTTGTTATTTTTAAAATAATAGCATTTAATTACTGCTATTTATCACTAGATCTGAATATATTATTAATTAACACTTCATAATACAAATCGGTTTCATATTACAAGCTCACAAAGCGTGACTTTGGTTCCAAAAAAGTGGCGACAAAATATGAAAAAAACGTTAAAACAAGCACCTGGATTGAAATAACTGATTTGAAAGCAGGGAGTGGTATCAATGAACATCGGTGTAATCAGTTTTTGGAGGAATAATATGTTTGATAAAAGAACAACTATATAAATAAATATATTCTCAAATGTGAGAATAATATTTCTTTGCTAAATATAACAATTATCTCTGGATAGATGATGCCATATCAGTATAAAATTATTTTATAGGTTCTGATATAAACTATATAAGTTTTGGTTTCGATTTTATGGGTGAACACATAAAACGAATGAGTGCCAATGAGTGTAAGACTAGACGCTGAACAACTCAGATTATGATTACTGGTTGGTATGAAAGTGTATTCGATAATTATAATAGTACAGCGTGAAGATTTCTGGAACCATTGCCAATCATTAAATGATAACACTCTCAGTCATAATTTAAAGAATGCTTTAGCAAACTCAAGGAGAGCTAATTGTTATTACTTACATATGTAACTTATTGTTTTAATTAGTATAAGTTGAGCCAGGAAAGCTGTGATGGAAAAAAAACATCAAGAACCTTCTGATAAAAAGGGTTTTAAGAAGATAAAAGCTGATGAAAAAGTGAAGATCTCAGCGAATAATATGAAGGATACAACTAGCGAGATACTTAAATCTCGGCAATCTAGTGTTTTTCTGTATGTCAACGACAAGAAAGTTGAATTTAGATTGGTAGAGATAGCTCCTAGCGATGTGTTAGAGAAAACGACTGTCACAAAGGAAAATCAACGAGATCAACGTTTTGTAAATGAATTGTCAGTAAAGGAACTAACAGTAAGGATTCGAGATAAAGGTCAGGTATATCCAGCAATTGGGCAAATAGGGCCTGAAGGTAACATCGAGATAATTGATGGTTCACAGAGAAGAATGGCATGTTATTTAGCCGGTAAACCATTCTCGATTTATGTTTGTGAAGGAAGAATTGATCATGCGACTGCTTCTCAGCTATCAAATGATACAAATCTGTTTAAACCATTATCGCTGATCGAGCGAGGAATGGAATGGAAGAAGTTGCTAGATAATAAAATATACAAAAATGCTTCAGCCTTAGCTAAGGAGAGTGGAATAAATGTAGCAACGGTTAGTATTGGACTTAAAGCGGCTGCTTTGCCTCCATGGATTATTAGCCTGATACCGAGTCCTTCTGATTTAGGTAAAGACTTAATTTCAAAACTTGATAAATCGTTACGTCCATTAACCCAACCTCAGTTGCTCACAAAAAAGGAAGATTGCGAGAGTGCTATTCGATTTCTCGATAGTGAAATATCAGAGTCGTCTAATGCTCAATCTGCAAACTCTTTGGTTATAAATGCATTGATAGAAGTGTTTGTTACAGGAAATGACAACACGTCTTCTAGCCAAAAATACAGAGAATTAGCTAATGGCTCATTAGTTAAAGCCAGTCTTAAGGCTGGCCGTATTCAAATTGACATTAAAAATGCACCAAAGGATTGTATCGATGATTTGACTGAGGTGTTGAACCGTCATGGACTGAATTTGTTTCAATAGATTTTACGGGGTGAATTTTTTTACCCCCCCGTCACCTATAAAAAGCACTTATTTATATGGGTATACTGGCTTGAAACAGGCTATATAGCCTGTTTAGCAGGTAAGAGTGCTACCCGTGGCGAAATCGCATTCAAGGCAATATTGTGGATCATCTCGTCGACAGTGGTGCAGCAATCTGCCAGTACGACGACCTGGTATTTTTCTGCCTGCTTAGATATTGCCGTGTGGGTAACGCAGTTTGGGTCATCATACCGCACAGCAACAGCGTGTTAATACCTTGTTCGCTCAATACCTGGTCCAGGTTGGTTTGCTCAAAGCTGTCGGCAAAGGTTTTGGTAACTATGATGGCATCTGGCGCGGTTGCTGTTATTTCCGGGTGGATCGCTGCGCCTTCTGTTCCTTCGTTAAAAAAAGGTGCAACACTCACATCGCTGCTGGCAATGTGTTGGACAAGGACGATCGGCATTTCTTGTTGTCTGGCGCTCTCAATCGCCTTTTTGATTTCTTCCAGCGTATTATCGGTGTTCCATAACGGAAATTTTCCCTCTGGGAAATAGTCATTCTGTGGATCGATAATGATAAGGGCTTTGTCGGATTGCTGAGTCATAGTGTTCTCCCGTATATGGTTGTATTGAGGTGACGGCAGACAGTATGGCAATAACGATAATCGAGCGTGAGTGGCATATTTGACATTATTGAGGGTAAAAATGACATCGTCATTCTTCCCCCTCGATAGTAAATGGGTTGCGGATTCGGAAATGGCTACGCCCACAGAATAAGGTAGCCAGCCCATTTGATTAATGAAACGAAAGAAAATAATTACTCTTCTTTGAGGGTGAAGCCAACTTTCACTGTTACCTGCCAGTGGTCGACTTGCCCTTTCTCGATATTGCCTCGAATATCGCAGACTTCGAACCATCGCATGTTGTTAATACTGCTATTAGCTTTGCTTAGGGCTGAATTGACGGCATCTTCCACTCCGTTCGGAGACGAGCCTACCAGCTCTATCAGTTTGTAGGTATGGTCGGACATAGCTTACCCCCCCTTTATTAACTGGTTGCAGTTATATGCTTAAAGCGTTTGCAAAGGTGTATACCCAAGTAAACCTAGCTGATGATCTTGATAAATTCAGCCTCGGTGGCGTAATCATGTTTTTCAGCCCGGTCGAGAAATACGATCCCCGTTGAGATGATCCAGCTCATGTTGGAAGATTCGGGCAATGAATCCTTCCATATTGGCTTTCACCTCTTGTCCCGCGAGGGTGGTATAGCGCACTTCAATTTTCTTGTGGCGGTTCACCTTCGCTCGCATGCCGGGAATACTCAGGCAGCCTTCCCAGTCTTTCTCTGTTTCTTTGCTCGACCAGATAAGCTCGGGGGTTAAGCATCAGGGTTGGCTCCATGAGAGGAGCATTGGGGTAGCGCGCATTGGGGGCTGGAAGCAACGATAAACGCACGGACAGACTCGCTGACCTGTGGCGCGGCAATACCGACGCCATTGTGATCCAGCATCTTTTTCTCCAGTGCGGCAAAGAACGGCGCATATTCCTTGAATTGACTCGGAGTCAGCGGAGCTGCCAGCTGGCGCAGGATAGGGTTGCCGAGTTGGGCGATTTCGAATGGCTGGGTGACTGACATTATTGGGATCCTGTCGCAAATACCGTTGTTATAAGCGTACGCGTAATTGAGTGGATTAGGAACGGTTTCTTGGTTCATAACTTAGCAAGGGACTAGACTGTTTTTCTTTTCGTGTTAGGTTATTTAAGGAGTAAGCTTAACATTGCTTGGTGGATTCAGTGGGAGAAGGAGGATAAAGGTGCGTATTGGTTTAGTGGTTACGGCTTTGCTGTTCTCTTTGGTCACGCTGGCAGAAGAACGGGAGTTGGGTGAGGTCTTCGTTGATAAGGCGGCATCGGAGCAGAAGCTTGAGTTTATTGGTGGAGGCAACAGGCCTGTTGGCAATACGATGGTGGATAAAGATAGTGTCTATCAAGATAAAAACCAAATCGATCCGACTGAGTTTGGTGCTGGTTTGAAATTTAACGCCACCGAAGATTTCAGCATTTCGGTCGAGGCTGGTGGCGAGGTGATTGATGATCAGGCCATCGAGGTCGATAGCGGCTCAGTGGTATTTGAGCTGAGTTACTAATGTGGGTAAGCCTGAAAGTCATTTCACCGATAATAAACATTTATACATAATGAATGGTTGATTATGCGGTATAAACTCGCCCATCATAGGTAGTGTCATTCAGTATTATCTATTGGGCAATGCCGATTAATGCTCATCATCAAATTTATTAAGGGAGGGATATTATTGGCTATAATTGGCATTCCCGTCGTAAGCAGTGAAACGGAAATATCTCTGTCCGGATCTGCCCAAAAAAACTTATTAATCAACCCAATGTGACCAAATGCGGATGAACTATGCCTTCCCCCCCATAAGCCAAAAGGTTCACCCCCCCTATCATTAAACCTGCGCTATATCGCATCGGAAACATCAGTGTTCGATCAAATTGAGCGGAACAAAATTCTTGTGTCAAATGCCGAACCGTCATTGGTTGGCAGATTTGTTTCCCCTCCCAAACACCATCATTCAATAGCATTTGAAAAAAACGGCTCATCTCTTCTGCTGTGCCCGTGAGGTTTCCGGCTGGTATAACGGCATTATTAAAAAGAGGGGGTATTACTCACTTCTGTGACCAATTTAATAGGGCCACCTAATGCTCGTTTGATCAGGCTCGAAACAGGAAACATAGGCTTGAGTCCTGTGGTATAGTTGGTAGCTATACTCGTTGCTTGTTCAGGCGCGATACCATATCTAAAATACTTCATATTCATTGGCTTTCGCACTCGTTCATCCAAAAACTGCTGAATATCCATATCGGTTACTTTATTGATAATACGCTCTAAAATATACCCCCCCGGTTAATGCATGATAAGCTAGATTTCCCTTATGATTCGAAGATATTTCTGTCCCACATAAGAGTCTCCAAACTTCATCATTGTCCGAAAGTGATTCAATCGGAATACTTTCGAGCAGTCCAGGTATGCCACTACGATGGGATAATACTTGGTGAATATTAATGTTTTTCTTACCATGCAGGCCAAACTCAGGAAAATAATAGCTGATAGTGTCATGTAAATTAATTAGCTTGTCTTCATTAAGAAGGTGTATTAAAAATGCGGTTACAGCTTTTGAACCTGAAAAATAGCATACGGGTGTCTCCGGTTGCATGAGTACTTTATTTTCTCGTCTAGGCGAGCGAGGACCATTGCCTCTGGCATGGCCAATACCCCTATGCAGGATTATTTTACCTCGTCGACGAAAGCACAATGAAATACCTGGATGAGTAGCTGTTTTATAAATTTCTTCGACTGAACGCCAAATTGATTCAACACCATCAGTCGTCATTCCTACAGCTGCAGGATCAACTTCGTCGTCATGGTTAATAGTTGTAACTGCTGGAATTGATCTTGGCATACGAATAGTATTCCCAATTCGAAGGTATCTATTTATGCCCAACATGCCGCGAAAGCCTAAATCTAAAATCATCTTTTCATCTCAAATATATAATGTGAATCTAAAATAACGATAGATCTTTATTTTTGAATGTACAATTATACTCGTGATTATTGAAAGTGCTTGATTTCTAATGATAAGAGGATCATGCCACTCTCCCATGAAAAATAAGCCTTAGCTTAAATTAACGTACATCGTGACATAACGAAAACAACAAAGCCGGCGCAGCGTCCGGCTTTGTATCGTATCGTTTAGGCTCCGCTGCGTTCTTCACATGAACGGATGACAGTACTCGGTTTTTTATATGTTCTTGAGCGCCTCTTCAATAGCGGCATCGAGCTGGCTGTCCTTGCCGGTTGCGACCTCGGATGGAGTATTGAACACGGTAACATCAGGCTGAAGCTCGAGGTTTTCATACAACTTTCCGTCAACAGTTCGTAGCGGTTGATAGGGGAACATATAACCCACGCCCTGATAGACCTGAGACTCCACGCCCATTACCGTTGTGCCAGTGCCCGGAACCGGCTCACCGATAATCGGCCCTACATTGAGATCTTTGTAGTACTGGCTAAAGGCAGAAGCTTCTGAATATGATCCCGAGTTAGCGATGACCACGGATGGTTTTAGCCAACTACGACGGCTGGCATCCGACGCCGCTTGGCCTATATGAGGGACAACATCGGCCACTTTACGCGCTGTTAGGAACTCGATGAGCGTATCAGCCAGAAAACCGCCGCCATTAAAGCGGACATCGACAATCAGTGCCTCGGCATTTCTTAACCGGCCCAGAGCTTCAGAACGGAGGTGCAGAAAAGTTTCATTGCTCATATCTGGTAGGTAGACATAACCTACTTTGCCGTTGGTTTTCTGCGTGACATAGTTTCGGCGGGCGATCTCCCAGCGTTTCAGAATTAGCGAATAGGCCTCGTAGCGGTCAACGGGAGTAATACGTTGCTGCCAGCTGTTCTCGCTATTGCGTTGCAGTGTCAGCGCAACAGGTTCATCGGCCTTGTTGTTTAGTGCAATGGCAAGTTCTGCCAGGGTTTGAACCGGTATGTTGTTTACGGCAACAAGACGATCGCCTGGCTGGAGCTTGTTGGCATCATTATCTGACGGGCCACCCGGCAGAATATCGCTAATAATCAACCCATCGGTCTGATTTTGCTTGTTTTCACGTCCGGAGTCTGACGGCTGTGAGGTCGGGGGCTATATGCTGATTGAATATCAGCCCGAGTTCCGCGGTTGCATCTTCTCGCATCGTATAGGCCGGCTCTGCATAGGCGCCAGTGTGAGAAGCATTTAGCTCCCCGCTAAGCTCTTTGAGCACATTGACAAAGTCACGGTTGTTATTGATGTGCGGAAGAAAGCGTTGGTAGTTTTCGCTGTAGAATGCCCAGTCGACATTATCCATGTCGGGGCGATAATACAGATCCTGCGTTTGTCTTACGAACTGCTGGTACGCCGCCAGTTTTCTTGGCGCTTCTTGATAATCAACGGGTAGCTCGATAGGTAAACTGATTGACTCTCCTGTGGCCGTATCCACTTCGAATACTTCACCTTCAGCCAGAAGGTAGACATAATTTTGGTTTGCCGTGATATAGACATCGGTTGCCATTGGTTGGTCGGTAAATACGGTATGAGACTCTTCGGTTCGAAGGTTGTAAATAAAACCGCGAGTGGTTTCGTCGCCGGAAGGTGAAGCAACCATGTCAACCACCAGCAGTTGATCACCCCAGCAAGTGTGTTTCTAGTACGGCACTGGAAAAAGGCAGATGAAACGCATCGCGATATTCGATGTTGCTGGCCGAAAATGGATAGCTTTCGACCTCTTCCGGCACTTCTCGATCATCCTTAAAATCTTTCATCGCGCTGCTATTGGTGAAAATACCGGTGACGGTTTCATCCCAGTCTTCGCCATCGGCGGTTTTCAAGCCAAATTTCGAGGTTGTCCAAGTGAGTATGCGGTTGTCTTGACTCCACTTGGGCTTACCATTATAGAATCCGCTCTGAGAGACATTCACTGCGGGATTTTTACCTTCGGCATCGACAACATAGATCTGCTCTACATAGGGACGCGGCGAAAGGTGAACTGCCAGCTGAGTGGAGTCGGGGTGACCATACAAATTCAAGACGGTTTGACTCGCTTACCATGTCAGCGGCAATCAGCTCCTTGCCTGTGTTTGGCCGTGAGTTGGCCTTGGTCTCGGTATCATTTTGGGTCGATAGCAGTGACGGTACGGTGCTGAGCCAAGATGGCTCGGGGGGAATTTGTGTCGTAGGTTTCAAGGTCAACCACATGTAATGCACGGCCGTCAATAACAAAGGCAAGCTTGAGCCCGTCAGGCGAGTAAACTGGCTGCGAGACATCGTGATCAGGCAGAACCAAGAAAGGCTGCTCATTGACTGCTGGTGCATTGGACAACATTTCTTCCTCGCTGGAGGAGCGAGCTTGGTATAACCCCCCATCGTCCATTACGCATGGCTGAATACATCACGCCATACCCATCAGGGTAAAGACCATTTGTTTTTCTTCAGAGGCTGACTGGGTCAGTTTTTTGACCTTTTCGGTCTTTGTATTCATGGCATAGATGTCACCATAGGTGCTGAATAGCACCTCGTCGGCATCAAAAGCGGAAGGCATAAAGCGAGTTGCGGTATCGCTATGGAAGAACTGGCTTGGCGTGACAGCGTAGCTATTGATATTAATATCAAGTTTCTTCGGCGTTGTTTGGTTTTTTTCTAACCGATACAGCTCGCCGTTATAGGAAAAAGCCAAGTCGCCATTTTCCGATGCCGACAGGTGACGGACGGGGTGGTCGGTTAAGGTTGTGATCTGGGTTTCTTGCTCGGTGCTTAGGTCGTAATACCAGACATTGAAGCTGCCGCTGCGTTCGCTCAGAAAGTAAAAGCCGCTGTTGTCACTGTTCCAAAGCGGGCGTTGTGCAGCGACTTTGTTTTCTGTCAGCTGTCGGTGCTTACCTGTCGGTGCATCAAATAGCCAAATGCTGGGAACGGCAAAAGATGTTTGATGTTTTCTAAATAACTGATCTTTGTGTGGGGAGTTATAGAGCAGTTGTGTTTTCTTATTGTTCCAGACTGCAGATTTGGCCGGGATCGGTAATAAAGCCTGCGCGGCTTTTTGTTTTGTTCCAATCTGGTAAAGCTGGTTGCCTTTGGTCCCGAATGCATAAACTGGCAGGCTGTAAAAATCTTGCGTATCAGCGGCTAAACGTGTGGTGTTGAATAGAACCGTATCGCCGTTGTCGGTAAAGGCTGTCGGGATATCGGCTGAAGAGTGATAGGTGAGACGGGTCATTTCACCTGTCTTTAAGGAAACAGTGAAAACATCATCATTTCCGTATGGGTTGGCGGCAAAAGCCAGTGTCGTATTGTCAGGTGACCAAATCAAGGCATGAGGTAGAACTCACCATTGGTTATTGCTCGTGCATTACCGCCGTCACTGGATGCCAAGTAGATACGGCTCTGATAGGTAAATGCGAGTTGCTTTCCATCTGGTGATAAGGCGGTATTGCGCAACCAGAGGGGGCTATCAGTATTGGGGGGCGGAAAGTGATTGGCTACCGGAGGCAAAGGCCGGTGATAGCGAACTGGAAATGAGTGCGGCAAGTAATGAACAGCGCGCGAATGGTCTCATGACATAATCCTTGTTGGTCGTTTTAAGAATAAACAAGTTGCGCCCATGACTTATTGGTTTTCGTTAATAATGAACGCCGTTCATATATAGCACGAATAGATGGCTATTCGACATATGATCTTTGTATGTTTTTGTTATAAAGAGGTAATTCACCGAGGGTGAATAGAAAAGGCCAGCGAAATGCCGGCCTTGAGGAGATGAGCGGATTAATCGGTTGGTTATTTGTTGTCTGCTTTTTCCGCTTTGAGTTTATTGCATTCGGTAACCGGGATCGCTGTGGTACTGATCATTTTACCATCTTGCATACAGATAATATGAGGAACGGTTACTCTGCTGCCTCCTCCCATTTCGGCAAAGGCTAAGCCAGAAAAGACAATACCAGAAAAGGCAATGCAAAGTACTGCTATAACTTTTTTCATGTGTTTCCTCCGCGCTTGTAGACGAACGTGGTCAAATATTGACCTGTTCGAGATATAAACGTAGCAGCGATCTGCTATCAAGGTTGTCGCAGGGTTGTTTCATAAGGCCATCACTTGATGGCTTACTATCATTTTCATGTAAAATAATATGCCGATGTGGCTTAAGAGGGGGGGCTGAATGTATCGGAGAAATGAATTTACAATGTAAATGACGCAGATTTTAGCTAATCGAAACCATATTAATAATTATTGCAATAAATGACGGCTGATGTTGCGAGCTATTATGATTGTATTATCATTGAATGAAAGATAAAAAGAACCTAATCAGTCACTTACATTTATAGGGACGAAAATGACAGCAATAGCTTTTCTTGATTCATTGAACCAGCGCTATTTATCTTTGCATCGAGCCAAAGAAGATTTCTTTTGGGAAACCTACATGGGAACTAGTGATGACCATGAGGGATCGACACAAGCAGAGACGGAATGGGCGGCATTCCTAAGTTCTCCAGCCCAGATCACCGAGCTGAGAAAGCAGATCGAGGCTGTCGAGTTACTCGCTGACTCTGATGAAAAAACGCAAACCTTGATCGGACTAAATGGCTGGTTGAATACTTTTCGGGCTCATGCGCTGGAATCAGAGCAGGCGCAGAAGCTAAAAGCAAAACTGATTAAATTCGAAGCGGATTTGTTTGAGAAAAAACAAAACCATGTGATGAAATATGTCGAGGAAGACGGAAACGAAGCGGAAGGATCGTTGCCTGTTCTTGCTGCCAATATTCGTACTAGTAGTAATGAAAGTGTTCGCCGCTCCTCGCATCAGGCTTTGCTCGACTTAGAACAGTGGCTACTTGAAAACGGCTTTTTAGAGTTGGTAAAGCTGCGCAACGAGTTTGCACGGTCGTTAGGGTATGACAACTTCTTTGATTACTCTGTTGTCAAAACTGAGCAGATGACGACGACAGAGCTGTTTACGATTCTTGATGATTTTGAAGCGAGAACAAGAGATAGCCATCTAAGCAGCTTGGATCAGTTGGCCGACGCTAAGGGTGAGCAATCGTTGAAAGGATATAATTTTGTGTTCTCGTTTTCTGGGGATGCAATGCGTGACTTGGATCCCTATGTCCCGTTTTCACAGTCGTTGCGGCGCTGGGTTGAATCATTTGGTCGTTTGAATATTGAGTATTCTGACGCTGAATTGACGCTGGATCTTCTTGATCGTAAAGGTAAATACCAAAATGGTTTCTGTCATGGCCCAGTTCCGTCATTTTATGATCAAGGCCGTTGGATACCAGCCAAGGTGAACTTCACCAGCAACGCCAAACCGGATCAGGTTGGTAGCGGGTATGACGGTATCAACACCTTGTTTCATGAAGGTGGACATGCCGCGCATTTCTCTAATGTGAAGATGAATGCGCCGTGTTTCTCGCAGGAGTTTGCGCCAACTTCGATGGCGTATGCAGAAACTCAGTCAATGTTCTGTGATAGCTTGCTTAGCGATGCAGACTGGTTGAAGCAGTACGCACTGGATGCCAACGGTGATGCTGTACCGGATGGCGTGATTAAGTCGATGATTGACAGCAAGCAGCCTTTTAGAGCGTATGGCGAAAGAAGCATCTTGGTTGTCCCATATTTTGAACGGGCATTGTACCGCCTGAGTGATTATGAGCTGAGTGGTGAAGCCGTTACAAAGCTGGCAAGGGCAACTGAGCAACAGATCCTTGGACTGGCTTGCGGCCCGCGTCCGTTGATGGCTATTCCGCATTTGTTGTCGGATGAGGCGGCATGCGCTTATCAGGGTTACCTGCTGGCCAACATGGCGGTGTATCAGACAAGGGCATACTTTACCGAGAAGTTTGGCTACTTAACCGATAACCCCGCAGATTGGGCCGCTATTGGCAAAACACTACTGGCATGGCGGTAATAGCGTTAACCATAACGCGACCATACTGAACCTTACTGGCGAAGGCTTTAACGCCAAGTACCTGGCAGACGAGTGCAACTTGTCCGCAGAACAGGCGTGGGAAATGGAGCAGAAGAAAATATCGGCGTTGCAGTCAAGAGCCCGAGCTGAGGTAGCTCCGCTCAATGCCACTATTCATATTGTTGACGGCGCCAGCCAGATAGCCAACAACCAGCGCTCCGACAGTGGCATGTGCGACGAGTTTGAGCAATACATTGTGTCGACCTATGGCCGCTAACGTTAAATAGGTGTAGGCCCACTTATCAATAATAACACTGGCCAGCACTACCAATGTGCTGGTTGGGTTGCTGCCTTCCGTTCAGAACTCCTTCCGTGTGACTGCTTTTTATAATCAAGGCTAAAATCTATCCGTAAGTTTTCAAAAAAAGTGACATGCAAGTATAAAGATGATAAATAGACCTTACGGCTGAATTAATGCTCCAGAATATCCATATTCTAAAAACATAATGCCAATTAGTGCATATCAATGGGTCATTCAGATTTACGTGCTTAGCCGCTATCAAACACACATCAGGAAACAACTCAATGAAATTAATACTGAAATTAATTGCCGGTATCGTTGCCGGTATTTTAATCGGATTTTTTGCCCCAGATGCCGTCATCCGCATTCTGCTGACAGTGAAACTGCTCGGTGGTCAACTGATCGGATTTACCATTCCCTTAATTATTCTTTTCTACATTACCAGCGGCATTGCCAGCTTGCCGAAAAACTCAGGTAGCCTATTGGGTAAGACGGTCGCGCTTTCTTACGGTTCAACTGTTCTTGCCGGAAGCCTGGCGTTTCTTGTCGCCAGTTCGGTGATCGCAGGTCTACCAGCACCAGATCAAGCAGCTACCGATGCGGGCGCTAAACTGACCAGTTTTATCAGTTTGGAAATTCCGCCAATGTTTGGGGGTCATGACTGCGCTGGCAACCGCCTTCTTATTTGGATTGGGGATCAGCATTACCAACAGTGTTCGGCTTAAAGAAATTGCCGACGATGGTCGCAGTATCATTGATCTGTTGCTGTCGAGAGTGATTATTCCGCTGCTACCGTTTTATATTGCCGGTATCTTTGCCGAAATGGCTGCAGAGGGAACAGTATTTACGACCTTAAAAACCTTTGGTGTCGTCTTGGCGCTGGCTGTCTTGATGCATTGGGTTTGGATCACTATTCAGTATACCTTGACAGGCGTCGCATTGGGTTTGTCACCGGTTAAGCTGATCAAAAATATGCTACCGGCCTATTTTACGGCTATTGGCACCATGTCTTCAGCGGCGACTATTCCTGTTACCCTGCGACAGACCAAGAACAATGGCGTGGATGATTCCATTGCCAATTTCACCATTCCGCTATGTGCCACTATTCATTTGTCTGGTTCTACCATTACTCTGATCACCTGCTCGACGGCGGTGATGGCATTAAGTCAGCATATTGCTCTGCCATCCTTGATTGAGATGCTGCCGTTTATCATGATGCTGGGTATTACCATGATTGCAGCTCCAGGTGCCCCCCCGGGCGGCGGCGTAATGGCGGCACTGGGATTAATGTCGACGATGCTTGGCTTTGGCGAAGCCGAGCTGGCACTGATGATTGCCCTGTATATGGCGCAAGACAGTTTTGGTACTGCGTGTAATATCACAGGTGATGGTGCTATATCGCTGTGGGTAAACAAGTTTGCTCAAAAGCAGCCTGTATCTGCTGACTCCGTAAAACAAGTTGGCTAACTATCAATCTAACAGTATTGGCTAACAAGAAATAACATTGCTAAAACAAGCCACCTGTCGAGGTGGCTTTTTTTGCCTGAACAATGGTGCTAACATTTTGTTTGTTTCTAAAATTATACGGCTATTTGAAGTGATTTAAGTGACTGACGGCATCTTTAAACTGCTCATTGAGTTCTTCATGGTTCAGGGTTTGTTTTTCGGCATCGAAGTTATCGTAAAAGCTCGGTATAGACAGGCTAGCTTTGACAATGCCATCAAAGTAGGGGGGGGCTGATTGTACGGCTGCGGCCAGTACGCTGGCACCGCCCATCGAGCCCGGCGAGGTGGATAACAGTACCATGGGTTTGCTCTGAAATACTTTCGGTTCAATGCGTGAACACCAATCAAAAATGTTCTTGTAGGCGACGGAATACGAACCGTTATGCTCGGCGAATGAGATGAGCACGCCATCGCTCTCGCCGATTTTAGCCAGAAATTCTTTGGCAAGCTGTGGATGGCCAAGCTCTTCCTCTTTATCTTGGCTGTATAGCGGTAACTCATAATCGTTGAGATCCAAGACTTCAACCTCCGCCTTATCCAATAGCTCACAGGCATAGTGAACCAGCTGTTTGTTGATTGATTTTTTATGGGTACTTGCAGCAAAAGCAATAATCTTCATGCTTACTCTCTCCGGGGGGCTAAGCGCCAAGCCTAGTCATTGTGCTAGAGTGTAGCAGCTCAAGCTTAATTGAGTTCTGGGTAACAACGTTGAGTGAAGCCTGAAGATTGGAGGAGAGGTTGAGTGTTTCTCGTTGAGGAATATGGAAGCAAGGCCGTGGCTGAGATTGATAGGCTGCGAGTGATAGCGAACTCATGTTGAATCCGCTAATCACAACGCAGCAACCGTAATGTTGATACTGAGCGTAAACCGTTATCCGGCGAGTCAGCCTTAGAGACCGATGCTCGGTAGCGCAGGGAAAGCGCCCAGCCCGTAAGCTGAACGGCTGTCATAGATATTGTTGTTCTGCTGAATGTTATGTTCAGCCTTGTCATTGAACGGCGTTCCGATAAGGTCATTGCCGGTGATAGAAATCTGAACCGAGGAGCTGTCAGAAGGCAGACCCAATAGTACATTTCCCTTTTGTCTTTCCATCAAAATGATGTTGTTGGTCAGTTCAACAGACTGCGGAACTGATTGATCGATACCTTCCATACCAAACCCGATTACCTGGAAGTTGGCGGTGTTTGGTCCCTGCTCAAGAAGACTGTTTCTTATTGTTAGCTTGCCGCCGTTGGAGATATCAACCAGTCGGCTATCTGCGCTATCCAGCGAGGCAATCTCGCTATATTCGATAAGAGTTTCCTTCGCCCGGGATTTGATTTCATGGCCGTTGTCCTTAGAGCGATAAAATTTGCTGTAGCGGATCTCAAGGCGATCGTTCGCACTGTAAACCGCGTGGGCATATCCTGCCTTTCCTAGTCGCTCAAAGGTGCTGTATTCAATGATCAGACTGCCGGTATTTTTGGCTGTTAAGATCCCCCTGTTCACTGTCGTGAAAGTAGACACCGCTAAGTCGTAGGTCTTTGCCTTCCTGCCTGATACAGGCACCATTTTCGTTCGGAACACTAACACCACTGCACTCGATATTGTCCATGCTGACATTGTCACCCGCGATCACAAAAGTTGCCTTGTTCTGAACCTGTGCGCCTTTGAAGTGGGTGCCGTCGCTACCGACGAGTTTCACGTTATCTGGACGGATTGTCATCCCCCCCTGGGTGAATACACCGCTGCCAAACTGCACGAGGCTATTATTCTGGATCGCGTTCTCGGCTTCGCTTGGGGGGGACGTAAACGTTTTGCCGTCAACGACTATCACCGAGTTTTGTACCGGTGGGACAGGAACTGTGGGTTTGTCAGGGATCCCGGTGCCGGGGGGGTTGCTCGGTGTACCGCCACCCGGATTGGTTGGTGTTCCTTCAC
>LLEM01000004.1_pt1 | contig 60659 bp, 82 predicted proteins | sample 595841 | NCBI WGS metagenome assembly LLEM01 (sample SAMN02919313, study PRJNA255460) | bioreactor metagenome | biome: chemostat; feature: culture 2012_10.2; material: sediment; isolation source: day64 10degC chemostat 2012 inoculated with Wadden Sea sediment taken from... | place: Germany: Bremen ...
TATACGATAACCGCCCGGTGATCCGCCGCGCCGAGCAGGCGATGCACGACTGGCTGGCAGAATATCACCCGTGCAGCCACAGCATGGCCAGGGAAGATTGGCTGCAACTGAAAATGCGTCTGGTCGTACAGACTCCTTATCTGCGTCATGATGTGAGTCTTTGGCGTTATGAGCTGCTTAAAATCGGCTTGATGCAGCTGGGATACTCGCAGCCAAAAGCCGAGCAGGCAGCCCTGGAAGGTTTGGAGCGGGTACTGGTTGTCCGTAATCAGGTTGACGTTCCCGAGGAAACACACCGGGTACTGGTTGAACTTGGCCGGAAGGTTCCTTTGTTGGCGATCACCAACGGCAATGTCGATGCCGAGAAGATAGGCCTCGGGCAGTATTTTTCCCAGGTGCTGGTTGCCGGTCGTGATGGTTTGGCGAAACCCGAGCCGGATATGTTTGCCCGGGCGACAGCACTACTGGGTGTGGCCGCGCAGGATATCCTCCATGTCGGCGATCACCTGGTGACAGATGTTGGCGGTGCGAAAAAAAATGGTTTTCAGGCATGTTGGTACAATGATCAGCAGCGTCAGCTGCACTGCGAGCCAAAGGTTAAGTGGCTGCCGGATGTAGAAATCTGTCGTTTGTCGCAGTTGCTTGATTTGGTCTGAACTGGCCCAGAAAAACCAAAAAGGCGATCATTGCGATCGCCTTTTTTGATCCGGTTTAAACCCAGATGAGGTGGTTATTCTAGCAGGCTCTGCTTCGGCTCGTTGCCGAGCAGTCTGTCTACTGATATTAGCCCTGCGCCCCCCCAGAAGACGTTCACCAGCATCATCATTCCCCCCCATAGCTGGTGGTCGAAAAAGCCTTTTTCCCACAGCAGCGGATAGGAAACCACGGCAATAATATTGAAGACGAACAACACCAGTGCCATCGGGCGGGTGAATAAGCCCAAGACCAGAAAGACCGGCAGGATCAGCTCGGCGGCGGTACCCATGTAGGCGGCGAGCTGCCAAGGCAGCAAGGGGACCTGGTATTCGTACTCAAAGAGGTAGAGGGTACTGTCCCAGCTGGAGTATTTGACCATTCCAGACTTGAAGAACACCCAGGCTACCCAGAGTCGGGTGAATAGCAGCAGCAATGGAATAAGTGGTTCCGTAATGCGTTGGGCGAGGCCGTCGATTTGTTTGATAAAACTCAGCATGCTCATTCTCCCTCTGGCAAACCTTGGATGTCTGAAAAAATATGTTGCTGAACCAGCTCGCCGAGCATTACCAGCATCTCCTCTGAGGCTTCGCCAAGGCAGCCCTGCTGCTGGCTGAGCCGAACCAGTCCGGTTGCTCCGGGATGGGTATTCAACACTATCATTTGATCTGGCGTCGTTGGATCACGGCAGATTCCGGCTGGTCGAGCTTGATTTCTTCAATCGTGTTGTCGGTGATCATCTGCCAGATAGTCGCGACCGGGTAGTCGGAATCAATGCAGAACGTCGGTTCGGGCAACTCAAGCCGGAGCTGGGGGCAAGCTGGCCTCGGTCAGCTGTTGCAGTTTATAGAACGGAAACTGACAGTCGATGGCTGGCACATGGGCGGCGCGATCGAGGTACCACTCGAGGCTGGCCAAATCGACCAGGTACGGGACGGCGGCAACCAGTTCCGGTTGGTTGTTGATGGTGTCGCAAAGTCCTTGTCCGTAATGGCTGACATCGCCTTGTTGCAGCGGGTGGGTCAGAACGTGCTGGCGTGCAAGCTGACTGAAGCACTCCTCGCCGACGACGGCTTTGACGCAGGGATACACCACCTCAAGAATTTCTGACAGGCTGATAATAAAGTTATTGCGATAGATCTGGATCAGCTGCTCGGCCGGGAACTGGCCGTCAGCAATCTCTGCCGTCACGGTACTGGGCTGATAGTGCAGGGCAGCGGCAAAGTCTTGCTGCAGTTGATGCAGCTTGTTACCAGAGTCAGGGGGGGTGAGGATCTGTCCATCTTGCGCCTCCTGCATAATGATGTTGTGTGCCTTGTCGGCCTCCTCGAGCAAGACTGAGAGCTCCGGGATATCCAGATCCCACTCAATCAGGGTCGGGGGGTTCGACCATGCTGTTGCACCCAGTTGCGATAGAGTTGCCATACGGGCTCGCTGACCGGCTTGCTATGAGTATCAATCCAGATTTCGCCGTCTTCAAACTGCTTGACGGTAAAGCCGGCAAGGTGGATCTCTTTCACTGCCGACGCATCCAGCGCAGAAATGTACTGGTTACAGTCAAAACCATGGTTGAAGGCGCTGACGTAAATATTGTTCAAGTCGAGCAACAGTCCGCAGCCCGTTCGTTGCTGTACCTGATGAAGAAACTCCCACTCCGGAATGGCCGAGTTTGCAAAGCTCAGATAGCTGGACGGGTTTTCGATCAGCATCTGGCGACCGAGATAGTCCTGCACCTGATCGACCTTGTGGCAAAAATGGTTTAGTGCCTCTTCGGTATAGGGCAGAGGCAGCAAATCATTAAAAAACTGCCCGTCGACGGAGCTCCAGCTGAGGTGATCCGATACGGCGATCGGGTCGATTTCATCAACCAGTTGCTTGAGTTGGCTCAGATGCTGGCGATCCAGAGGATCGGCAGAGCCGAGTGACAAGCCGATACCGTGGCAGCTAATCGGGTAGTGCTCGGCAATTTGCCGTAGCTGCTGCCGGGCGGTCGATGTCGTGATGAAGTAGTTCTCACTGTGGACCTCCAGCCAGCCGATATCCGGTTTCTGCTCAAGAACCTGAGCGATGTGGGGGGGAGCGTAACCCCCACCCCCAACCATCTGGTGCTGTGTCAGGGCGCCCACTTATTTTGCCTCTGGCGAGCTGCCGGCCAGGCGGTCGCACAGACCTTTGGGTACCATAATAAAAGCATCTTTCTGGCCATCGGTTTTTGCGGTACCAGCACATGAGCTGGTTTTGGTGGCACAGTCATTCTTGCCAGCCTTGGCAACGCCGTAGCATTTCTCTTTGGCTTCGGCAGCAACGGCGGTCGAGGCAGTCATTGCGGTACCGGCCAGAGCAATAAGGCCGGTGACGGCAGTGGCGAGGGCAATATTGGTTTTTTTCATAATCATTCCTTAGGTTGAGCTAGCAGTTCAGTGCGTCGTTATCATTAAGACGATGAAGTTGACCCACCGGATAAACGGTCACACAGGCCTTTTGGAACCATAATGAAAGCATCTTTCTGGCCATCGGCTTTGGCAGTACCTGCACACGAGCTGGTCTTGGTTGCACAGTCGTTCTTCCCTGCTTTTGCAACGCCATAGCATTTCTCTTTGGCATCAGCTGCAACAGCGGTTGATGTCGTCATTGCGGTACCTGCTAGCGCAATAAGACTGGTAACGGCTGTAGCTAGGGCGATGTTGGTTGTCTTCTTCATAATCATTCCTCTTTGAATTCGCTGACTGTTGCTGTGTAGCAACGTTTCCTTTTGTTATTGTTGGCGCTTTTTGCGCTCTCGGAACATAAGAAAGGGCGAGCAGGTTATTTATTTCACTCTTTCTTAACTTTTTTTTCTGGCGTGTAACATTCACCATTTCCAAGCATAGAACAAATAACCAGAGGCAAGCGGTTGAAACTGGTGAATTATCAAACTGCTGCGCAGACTGAAGGCCGGATTGCCTGAATCGTTGGGAAGGATGAAGTTCTCGAAGCATTCTTGATTTGAGCTGGTATAATCACCAGCATTGTATAAATAACCAGTAGGTAACGATGGACGCTTCACTCCTGTTAGATGGCCTTAATGACAAGCAAAGAGAGGCGGTGGCTGCGCCGCTAGGTAATCACCTGGTTCTGGCTGGTGCGGGCAGCGGCAAGACCCGCGTACTGGTCCATCGTATCGCCTGGTTGATGCAGATTGAGCAGGCCTCACCGTATTCGATCATGTCGGTGACGTTTACCAACAAGGCGGCCGCTGAGATGCGTGGCCGGATCAATGAGCTGATGCAGGGTTCCTCGGCTGGAATGTGGAACGGTACCTTCCATGGCCTGTGTCATCGCATGCTGCGTGCCCATTATCTTGATGCGCGCCTTCCCGATGATTTCAATATCTTGGACTCCGACGATCAGATGCGCCTGCTCCGTCGTCTGATCAAAGCGCAGAACCTAGATGAGAAACATTGGCCAGCCCGTCAGGCTGCCTGGTATATCAACGGCAAGAAAGACGAAGGGGCTGCGGCCTGCCAATATCGATAGCTTCAACGATCCTGTCGAGCAAACGTGGCTGCGTGTATATACCGCCTATCAGGAAGCCTGCGATCGTGCAGGGCTGGTGGATTTTGCCGAGCTGTTGCTGCGGGCCTTTGAGCTGATCCGCGATAACAAGCACATTCGCGAGCATTATCAGGCACGCTTTAAACATATTCTGGTCGACGAATTCCAGGATACCAACAACATTCAGTTTGCCTGGCTGCGTCTGATGGCCGGTGCTGATTGTAACGTGATGATTGTCGGTGATGATGATCAGTCGATTTACGGCTGGCGTGGTGCACAGGTCGAAAACATTCAGCGCTTCCTGCGTGATTTCACCAATGCCTCATCGATTTTCCTCGAGCAGAACTATCGTTCGACGAGCAATATTCTTAATGCAGCCAATGAACTGATTGCCAACAACAACGAGCGAATGGGCAAAAACCTGTGGACCGACGGTGCCGAAGGTGAGCCGATTTCGTTGTACTCGGCCTTTAACGAGCTGGATGAGGCGCGTTTTGCGGTGGGCAAAATCAAGGAATGGCGTGATCAGGGGGGGCACCCTGAACGAGACGCATTCCTTTATCGCAGCAATGCCCAGTCACGGGTACTGGAAGAAGCGCTTATCCAGGCGGGGGGGCTGCCATACCGTATCTACGGTGGTATGCGTTTCTTCGAGCGTCAGGAAATCAAAGACTCGCTGGCCTACCTGCGTCTGATGTCGAACCGTAACGATGATGCCTCCTTCGAACGGGTGGTGAATACACCGACCCGAGGCCTTGGCGACCGGACTCTGGAAACCATTCGCCTGGCGGCGCGGGATCGCGGTGCCACCATGTGGCAGGCTAGTATCGCATTGCTGGAAGAACAGGTACTGGCCGGCCGTGCGGCCAATTCACTGCGCCGCTTTATTGAGCTGGTTAATGCACTTGAAGATGACACCCGTGATTTACCGTTGTTCCAGCAAACCGATGAGGTGATCCGCAATTCTGGTTTGCGGGCGATGTACGAACAGGAAAAAGGCGAGAAAGCCCAGGCTCGAATCGAAAATATGGAAGAGCTGGTGACAGCTACCCGTCAGTTTGAAGTGCCGGAAGAAGCGGAAGAGATGAGCCCGCTAGCCGCCTTTCTGTCTCACGCAGCACTGGAAGCTGGCGAAGGACAGGCTGATGACTTTGAGGATGCCGTGCAGCTGATGACGATGCACAGCGCCAAGGGGGGGCTGGAGTTCCCAGTTGTGTTTATGGTCGGCGTGGAAGAGGGAATGTTCCCGAGCTCACGGACGACCGAGGAGGTGGGACGCTTGGAGGAAGAGCGCCGCCTGTGTTACGTGGGGATGACCCCGCGCGATGCAGAAGCTGTATATCACCTATGCTGAAATGCGCCGTCTGTATGGCAAAGATAACTTCCATAAACCGTCACGTTTTATTCGCGAGATCCCAACCGAATACGTCGAAGAAGTACGAATGAAGGCACAGGTATCGCGTCCGGCGAGCAGTGGACGTTTCAGCCAGACCCAGGTGAATGATAACTTCAATCAGACGGGCTTTAGCCTTGGCCAGCGTGTGCAGCATCCGAAGTTCGGTGAAGGAACCATCATCAATTTCGAAGGCAGCGGCGCCCAGAGCCGCGTCCAGGTTGCGTTCAATGGTGAAGGGATCAAATGGCTGGTGACGCAATACGCCAAGCTGGATCCGATGTAATTTACTGATTGCTGAAATGCCGTCAGAAAAAAAGCCCGCCATGCTGATGCACTGGCGGGCTTTTTGTTTATCGGGGTATTTACTATTGGGCTCTTTATTACTGGGCGATGACCTTGCCTTCCCGGCGCGGATCGGCGGCACCGGAAAGTTGTTTGTCATCAATCCGGATAGCCTGAACACCTGAATTGAGATCTTTGATTTTGACCTCGAATCCAAGCTGTTCCAGTTTCGGGGCCCACAGCTCGGCAGCTGTGCCTTTTTCTAGTTCGAAGGCTCCGAAGCGGTTGTTCATATTGGGCAGATTGATGGCTTGTTGTAGATCCAGCCCCCAGTCAAGATGGCCAACAAGGGTCTTGGCGACATAACCGATGATCTGGCTGCCGCCCGGCGAGCCAACTGCCAGATACGGTTCTCCGTCTTTCATAACGATGGTGGGTGCCATTGACGAACGCGGACGCTTGCCGGGCTCTATTCGGTTGGCAATCGGATTGCGCCGACATGACTGCGGAACGAGAAGTCAGTCAGCTCGTTGTTGAGCAGGAAGCCGCGTACCATTAATCGCGAGCCGAAGCCGTTCTCGATGGTGGTGGTGATTGAAATAACATTACGATCGCTGTCGACAATGGAAAAATGGCTGGTGGAGGGCAGCTCCAGTGATTCATCCTTCGCGTAGCGCATGGCGTGGGACCAAACCGGCAGGCCAGGTTCGGCCGTTGCAAGGGCCTTGTTGCCTTTTAGTAGCTCGGCACGCTGCTTAAGATAGCGGGGATCGACCAGGCCATCGGTAGGCATCGGCACATAGTCACTGTCTGCCATGTAGCGGCCGCGGTCGGCAAAGGCTAGGCGAGACGCATCTCCCAGTAGACGCCAGCTGTTGACGTCATTTTGGCCCATTTTGTCGATGGGGGGGTAGTGGCTAAGCATTCCCATAATCTGGCCGAGGGTCAGGGCGCCGGAACTGGGCGGCCCCCCCATGCCGCAGATCTCAAACTGGCGATACGGTGCGCAGACAGGCTTCCGCTCCTTGACCTGGTAAGTGGCCAAATCCATCACGCTGAGCACGCCGGAATTCCCTTCGGCATTACGCACGGTACTGACAATGTCCTTGGCAATCTCGCCGTGGTAGAACGCGCTGGCTCCCCGCTCGGCAATTTGTGAGAGGGTATCGGCATAGGCCGGGTTGGTAAGGCGCTGCCCGGCTCTGATAGAACTGCCGTCCTCATTGAAGAAATAGGCTTTGGTTGCCTGCCAGCGCTGGAGGTTTTTCTGATCCTTGGTGACCAGCGTTGCCAGCCGCGGGCTGACGGCGAAGCTTCTGTGGCCAGTTTTATCGCGGGGGGGCAAACAGATCACGCCAAGGCAGCTTGCCGTGCCGCTGATGGGTATACCACATCAACTTGATGGTACCGGGTGTCCCGACGGAGCGACCACCGACCACGGCATCGTAGAATGCCAGCGGCTTGCCGGTTTGATCCTGAAACAGGCGCGGAGTGACGGCGAAAGGGGGCTGTTTCTCGGCCATCGAAGGTGGTAAGTGCTTCTTTTTCTGAATCCCAATACACCATAAACGCCCCGCCGCCAATGCCGGAAGACTGTGGCTCGGTGAGCCCGAGTACCATTTGGGTTGCCACCATCGCATCAATGGCATTGCCCCCCCTGGCGGAGCATCGCGGCCCCCCCTGCTTCGCTGGCATACGGGTTGGCGCTCGCGATCATCCATTCCTTGCCGATCACCTGGTGCTGTTGGCTGATCCCGGTTGCTGCCTCGGGGGGGGCAACCTGGTCGGCGGTTTGCTTGTTGGTTTCCTTGCTCAGGGCCGTCGGGACAAGCAGGCAGGCTGCCAGCGCCACAGCCAGACGGGACGTGTTCCGTTCCATGGTTTATTCCTCTTTCGCATACGGGGGGGTGCCTCGATAGCGTAAGAGCAGAATCCGTACCTGTCTAATTGTTGAGCAGTTTTTGTGCTCGTAATCAACAATTTATTGTTGGTTTCACGATCAGGCCGGTAGCGCCAGGCGTAGCAGGATCATGCAGCGATACTGACAAACAGCAGGCCGCAGATCCCGTCGATGAAGGGCGTCCACTGTTGTAGTTTTTTCTGTAGCCGTTGTCCGGTCAGTAGCCAGGCCAACAGGGCAAACCACAGGAAGGAAGTTAGCCACAATAGGCTGATTGCGGTAACTTTACCGGTGACGGACATCCCTGCCGGTACGAGAGTTGAGAGCAGGCTCAGGAAGAAGACCAGCGCTTTGGGATTGAGGATGTTGGTGGTAAACCCCTTGGCCAGTGCCTGCTTGCGATTGGCGACAAGGTGTTGCTCTGGGGCCGGAGAACCACAGGTATCGTTTTTTTGCCAGGCTTGCTTCAGTACTCCTTTGACGGCACCGATGCCCAGCCAAAGTAGGTAACAGCCTCCCGCAGCTTGCAGTATGGCGAATAGGCCGGTTGTTCGCGGATCAGCAGGCTGGCACCGGTTAGGCTCAGGATCGAGTGAAGCAGGATCCCCCCCAGAGACAAGCCGAGCGCAATGGTGATGCCGGTCTGACGCCCATAGCGTCCCGCATTTTGAACCACGAGGGCAAAGTCCGGCCCCGGCTCATCAGGGCGATAATATGAACGGTCAGCAAGGTGATAAAGGGGGTAATTTCGTGCATCTCATTGTATCCGGTGGTGGTATAACAGGGGGCTAGCATGCCTTGGTGAACGCGGGAGTGCTTGTAAAAAATTAACAGTGTGGGATCAGATTTCCGAGGGGGAAACGCCAAAGGCTTGCTTGAAGGCACGGGTGAAATGAGCCTGATCATAAAACCCGACATAGTAGGCGACATCCGTACTGCAGTATCCGGCTTTGAGCAGGGCCATAGCATGTTCCAGACGCAGGCGGGCTAGCCAGGCATAGGGAGTCATGCCGGTTGCTTTCTTAAATTGGCGCAGGAGCTGGGACGGACTCAGGTCACATTGCCTGGCCAGATTGTCGAGGCTGATTTTCTGATCCAGATTGGCCATCAGGTAGTCACGTAGCTGGTGGAGATCTTTGCTCCCCAACGGTACGACATGCTGGGGCCGGAGCTGGCTATAACGACCAAGCAGCCGAGAAAAGTACTCAATTGGCATACAGTCCTTGGCCAGCTGGGAGAAATGCGGATTGCCCAGCTGGGTATGCAGTTGGCTGAGCTGACTAAAGAGTTGGCTGTCGGTCACATTGTGTTGCTGGAAGTGTACCTGATCGTTGCCCGATAATTCGCCGGCCTGGTGATCGAGCCATTCGGGGGGCAATGCTGAAGACTTTGACCTTGTAGCCTTGCTGCTGTGGCTGTCCGTCGTGAATTTCATCGGGGGGGGCATGATCACCAGTTGGCCGGCTCCCGCTTGGTAGCTGGCACCATTGAAATAGTACTGTTGTTGCCCGTCGGTGATCAGTCCCAGGTGGTAATCAAGGTGATAATGCCGTTTGAAGGAAAAACTTTGGTAATGTGCATCAATCAGGTTGATGTCATCAATGCCAGATTTCCGGTGGTTGACTGTATTCATCCTGATCTCCCTAACCGCCTGATTGCAGATAGTGACTTGCGTTGCTAATAATGTGGCTATCAGTAGAACATAAACGACGGGTGGCGACTTGTAAAAAAGTGACAAGCCGCTAGCCGTTCGTTCTTGTATGGTTGGTGAGCTGCCTAGCTAGGCTCGCTGGTTTGAGCCCGTTTTTTTGCCTGGCGATGGCCTTTGATACCATCAACGCTGAACAGTACCAATGCCCCCCCAGATAAAGGCAAACGTGTAGCCCTTGTCGGCGGTAAAGCTTTCACCGTAGACCGTAATTGCCAGCAGGAACATCAGGCTTGGGCCGATATACTGAAAGAACCCTAGCGTTGATAGTTTTAATTTGGTGGCGGCACCGGTGAAGCAGAGCAGGGGGGACTGTCGTAACGACACCTGCAGCTATCAGCAATAAGTTGGTACTGGCCGGATTGGCGGCCCAGTCGGCTGTCGGACTGTCAGCGATCAGCAGTACGTAAATTGAGGCCAGTGGCAGTAAGATACAGGTTTCCATGAATAGGCCCGTTCCGGCGTCCAGGTTGATCTTTTTCCGCAGTAGCCCGTAGAGGCCGAAGCTGGCAGCCAGGGCCAGAGCAATCAGTGGCAGAGAGCCAAACTGGATCAGCTGTACGGCCACCCCGCAGGCTGCCAGCGCGACCGCTAGCCATTGCAGTGGACGTAATCGTTCGCCCAGGAAGAACATACCCAGAATGACATTCAGCAACGGGTTGATGTAATAGCCCAGGCTGGCATCGAGCATATAGTTGTTGTTGACGGCCCAAATGAAAATGAGCCAGTTGCTGCCAACTAATAATGCGGTAGCAACCAGTATCAGCAATGTCTTGGGTTTACGCAGTACTGCTCGGATCCTGCCCCCCCAGCTCTTGGTGAAGAAGATTAAGCCGGCCAGGAAGAAAAATGACCAGATCACCCCGGTGGCTGAGGATTTCCAACGGACTGACATGCTGTAGGGATTTAAAGTAAATCGGTGCGATGCCCCACATCGTGTAGGCGCCAAGGGCGAGAATGACCCCTCGTTGGGTATTATTGGCTTGTTGGTCCATTTGATCCTAGAGTTATATTTTATAAAATCGAGCAAAAAAAAGGCATTTTCTAAAAAAAGCATGCGAGAGCAGTATAAAACGTGTTCAAGATGAAAGTCATCCGGAACTTTTGATGATTTTATTAGCAGTGCCTTTACAAGGAGGAAAGGTGACAGAAACCACGGTGTCGATTTGCGAGCTGCTTTCCAGTAAGCAGGATCATGGGTATTTGACTGTGAGTCTTGGCAAGTCTCGTTCACATCGGCGATCTGATTGGTATAGAATAGCCAGCTCGTCAATCAAAGAGTCGATTTATGTCATCTAGCAGCGCCGTTTGTCAGCCAGCTTCTCTCTTGGCCAGTGAGCAGATCTTACAGGATGTGTTCGGCTATCAGACTTTTCGCATTGGCCAGCAGGAGGTGATCGAGGCGGTAGCTGATGGTCGGGATTGTCTGGTGATCATGCCAACCGGTGGCGGTAAGTCGCTCTGCTATCAAATCCCAGCCTTGATGCGAGAAGGGCTGACATTGGTTATTTCTCCTTTGATCTCTCTGATGAAGGATCAGGTTGACCAGCTCAATGCCAACGGGGGGGTGACAGCGGCCTACCTGAATTCGACAATGTCCCGCGAAGCGATGCAGGACACTTATCGGGGCAATGCAGGATGGCGAGGTGAAGCTGGTGTATGTCTCACCAGAACGGGTGTTGACCCGTGATTTTCTGGAACGCCTTTATGACATGCCGCTCAGTATGGTCGCTGTTGACGAGGCGCACTGTATTTCCCAGTGGGGGGGGCATGATTTTCGTCCCGAGTATGCGGCCTTGGGCACACTGAAGCAGCATTTTGACCAGTTGCCTATTATGGCCCTAACGGCAACGGCGGATGAAACGACCCGCAATGATATTGTGTCCCGGCTCAGTTTGGTTGATCCGCATACCTACCTTGGCAGCTTTGACCGGCCGAATATACGTTACACCCTACAGGAAAAATACAAGCCGATGTCGCAGCTGACCCGCTACCTTGGCGGCGTCGGGGGCAGTGCGGGATTGTGTATTGCAACAGCCGCAAACGGGTTGAACAAATTACCGAAAAGCTCTGCGACAACGGGATCCGGGCTGCTGCGTATCATGCGGGTCTAGAGCATGATGAACGAGCGAGGGTACAGGAAGGTTTCCAGCGTGATGACATTCATATTGTTGTGGCGACGGTGGCTTTCGGGATGGGTATTAACAAGCCCAACGTCCGTTTCGTAGTGCATTATGATATCCCCCGCAATATTGAATCCTATTATCAGGAAACCGGCCGTGCCGGCCGTGACGGCTTGCCTGCCGAAGCGGTGATGTTCTATGACCCGTCAGATCTAGCCTGGCTGCGGCGCTGCCTTGATGAAAAGGAAGAAGGGCCGCAGAAGCAGGTGGAAAGCCACAAGCTGAATGCAATGGGGGCTTTTGCCGAGGCGCAGACCTGCCGGCGCCAGGTGCTGCTCAATTACTTTGGCGAGTATCGCGAGGAACCGTGCGGCAACTGTGATATTTGTCTGGATCCGCCCAAGCGGTTTGCTGCCGTTGAAGTTGCCCAGAAAGCCTTGTCTTGTGTGTACCGGGTCAACCAGAGCTTTGGTATCAATCATGTGGTGGATGTGATGCGCGGGATGCAGAACCAGCGCATTCGCGAACATGGGCACGAGCAGCTGAGCACCTACGGAATCGGCCGTGAGCACAGCCATGAGTTCTGGGTGAGTATTCTACGCCAGTTGGTGCATCGCGGTTTTCTCACCCAAAGTATTGTCCGTAGCTCGACATTGCAGCTGACTGAAAAGGCCCGCGCCGTCCTGCGTGCTGAGGTTGAATTGGAACTGGCGGTACCACGGCTGGATATTGCTACGCGCAGTGCGAAAAATGACAAGCTGGCCAATCGCCAGTATGACAAAAAGCTGTTTGCCAAACTGCGCAAGCTGCGTAAGGCCATTGCTGATGACGAAGATTTACCGCCTTATGTGGTCTTTAATGATGCCAGCCTGATGGAAATGGCTGAAATGCTGCCGACCTCAGCCGGTGAAATGCTGGCAGTGAACGGTGTGGGTCACCGTAAGCTGGAAAAATATGGCAATGTGTTTTTGAGTGTGATCGAAGACCATCTCATGGCAGGTATCGATGAGCGGTAGATAAAAAAATACCGGACATTCCGCGTCCGGTAAAATGCGTTTGAGAAACATAACGAGTATGTTCTGTTCGCGACAAAACAGCTTGCGTATTTGGTGAGAATGTTAATATCACCTATTGCTAGGAAACTGGAAACCGACGGGATGTATTTCCGGTTCCGAGACAACGACCTTATAAAAACATGAATACAGCGGTGCTGGCTATAGCCCCTTTATTACTTGATACGCATAGCAACACTTGGTTACAGGAAAATCGTCTAGATAGCATGTAACGAGTGCTTGTCGTAGATAAAAAGGAATACGTATGACCTCTACTCCCTCCCGGTTTGTTTGTCGAGAACTTGATTTAGAGCAGGGGGCTGCTATTGATCGGTGGCCCTGAATTTGACTTTGATAGCTTCCCCCGCAGTGGCCGAACAGTTTCTGCAACAGATTGACGCGACGGTTGTCGAGCGTGAGCTAAATGCCGATCTGCACGTTTGGCTGATTGATTTTGAAGGCTGTCGGCTGATGCTCAAGGGGGAGCATTATTCCAGTGCCCTGTGGCTGGAGTGGCTGTCGGCCGACGATCTCGAAACGCTGCAGTTTCTGGCGGGTATGCTTGCTGTCAGGTAGTTTTTCGCTACGGTAAACAGCAAACGTTTGCACTGATTTGAAGCCAGTTTTTGGACTAGGCAACATAAATGGTTACTGTATAATCGTCGCTTCGGTTGCTGTCGACAGGTATGAGAGCCTGGCCGCAGTGTTTTGGGTTCCCTCTCCCCCCAATGACAAAAAGGTCTTACAATGACTGCATCTCAATTTTCTTTCGCGCAACAGCGCAAAGCCCTTTCGTTCCTTGTTGTATTCCACCTGTTGATCATTGCTTCGAGCAATTATCTGGTGCAATTGCCGTTTACCCTGTTTGGTTTCCATACGACCTGGGGGGGCGCATTTACCTTCCCGTTTATTTTCCTGGCGACAGATCTGACGGTCAGGATCTTTGGTGCAACCATGGCTCGCCAGATCATTTTGCGGGTGATGATGCCATCTCTGGCAATCTCTTATGGTTTGTCGGTACTGTTCTATCAGGGGGAATATCAGGGCTGGTCCCATCTCGGCGAGTTCAATCTTTTTGTTGCCCGTATCGCGATAGCCAGCTTCATGGCCTATATGCTGGGTCAAATCATGGATGTGTCGGTGTTTAACCGTCTGCGTCAGACCAAACAGTGGTGGGTAGCACCAAGCTGCTCGACTGTTTTTGGTAATGCGCTTGATACAGTGGCTTTCTTTGCAATCGCTTTTTACAACAGCCCGGATCCGTTTATGGCGGAAAACTGGGTCGAAATTTCGCTAGTGGATTACAGTTTTAAACTGATCATTAGCCTTGGCTTGTTTGTGCCGATGTACGGAATATTGCTTAACTACCTGATTAAACGCCTGACAACGATTAACCCAAAAATTGAGTCACAGCAGGGCTGATCTGATACAGTTTGGTATAAGCTTAACAGCCGACAATATGTCGGCTTTTTTATACCTGAAAAGCAGGAGTGGAATTGATGAAGATACGTCAGGCAAGTTTGGCAGAAGCTGTGGAGGTACTGGTACGGATCAGCGAGTTTGCGCTGCCAGCCGATGAGAACACCCTGCAGGCCCGGCTGAAAGGAAAACCGACCCTAATTCTTGTCGCGGAACAGGATGAGCAATTGGTTGGAGTCAAAATAGGTTACCGCCTATCCGAGACATGCTTCTATAGTTGGTTGGGAGGGGTCGCTCCCGAAGGGCGCTGTGGCGGAGTGGCCCAGGCTTTGCTGGAAGCCCAAGAAGCTTGGGTGGTTGAGCAAGGTTTTGAAGAGCTACGGGTCAAATCGCGTAACCGTTTTCCAGCGATGCTAAGGCTGTTGCTAAGAAACGGGTATCTCATTGAACATATGGAGAAAAAAAGACGGAATTGAGGATTACAGACTACATTTTGTGAAGTCGCTGGAAATCAAATGACAATTATTCGCAATATAATACTTGCATCTCAAATGAGAATGGTTATTATTAACTGGCACTCAGCGAGGGGAGGTACGCAAAACGCTCCCTTGTTCGAAGGCACGACATTGCTCACATTGCTTCCAGTGTACTTCAGCTACGGTCTGTGTTTTTAGTGTAGGGCTGAAAACGAACACCAATTCTGCTGAGCGGCGCTTACCGGTTTACTTATAAACCTAGGTATCGCCGCTTTTTCTTTTCTGCAAACTATGCCAGTTTTACCAATTCTTTCACTAGCTTATTAATCCCGCTTGCTGCCTCTGTAATACTTCCTGCTAGCATATAGGCTGGTGTTGTTAGGAGCCGGCGTTTCTGATCCAGCACAAAGTCATTGACCGGACAGTTAATGTGTTCGCCGCCCATTTTATTGAACGAATGGGCTGTGTCTGGGTCATCGCCGATTGTTCCTTTGGCCCCCCCGGCCCCATAAATAGCAGGGATCAGGGTTGGGGGCAATACACAGATAGGCGGCAGGTTTCTCTTCTTTGGCAAAGGCCTGGCATGCTCTTTTTACCTCGGGGGGGTTTACCTCGCAACCGGCACCGGTGAAAGCAAAGTCAGATAGGTTTTTAGCAGCCCCCAAAGCCGCCCGGTAGCAACAGGGCATCGTAGTCTACGGCATTGAGATTGACGATATCGTCAATATTGCCGCGGGCAATACGGGCAGCTTCAACCAGAACATTGCGAGTTTCAGCCATTTCTTCGCCGGTCAGGTGATTGATGACATGGTGCTGGGGAATATTGGGCGCAAAGCAATGCCAGCTTGCCCCCCCTTCTTGCTCAATGGCCTGCAAAGCCAATACCGTCTCATGGATTTCAGCTCCGTCAAACACGCCCGAGCCGCTCAAAATAACTGCTATTTTCTTCATTTTGGCTTCCTTTATGGTCAGATTTGTCTGTTTTTGCATTCAGATATTCTAATTTCAGATCGATCTGTTAACTTTTTCCACAATTAATGATCATTTTAGGATCGAGGATCTATTTTTGCATTTAAATATAACTTGTTGTTTTTTTATTGATTTAGATGAAGATCGTGTGTTTTTTATTATTTTTGATCAACTGTTTGATTTTAAATACTAACAAAGTTATCCACAGATATCGGGTGCTTGGTGGAAAACATCAGTTAACACTTGTCGGCTGTCATGGCATTCTAGTGCCTTAACTCTTTCATCCCCCCCCGGATATAAGAATCTCTTTATGGCAACTATCCCTGAAAATCCACTTATCCTGATTGATGGCTCCTCTTATCTCTACCGCGCCTACCATGCCGCACCGAACTTCACTAATTCGGACGGTGAGCCGACGGGTGCCGTATTCGGTGTCGTTAATATGCTGCGCAGTTTGTTGCGCCAGTTTTCAACTGAGCATATCGCCGTGATCTTTGATGCCAAAGGCAAAACCTTCCGCGATGATATATATCCGGAATACAAGGCCAACCGCCCGCCGATGCCTGATGATCTTAGAGGCCAGATTGAGCCGTTGCATGCAGTGATCAAGGCGATGGGGCTACCGTTGATCTCGATTTCCGGGGTAGAAGCGGATGATGTGATCGGGACTCTGGCCACTCAGGCATCCAAGGAAAATATGCCGGTGCTGATCAGTACTGGTGATAAAGATATGGCCCAGTTGGTAGATCAGAACGTCACTTTGATCAATACCATGACAGATGTCGTTATGGATCCGGCCGGCGTGGTCGATAAGTTCGGTATCGGCCTGAATTGATCATCGACTATCTGGCGCTAATGGGCGACAAAGTGGATAACATTCCGGGTGTTCCAGGGGGTCGGAGAGAAGACTGCCAAGGCATTGCTCACGGGTATCGGTAGCTTGGATGCATTGTATGACAACCTTGATGCCATCCCGCCATTGGGCTTTCGCGGCTCGAAGACGATGCCAAAGAAACTGGAAGAGCATAAAGATTCGGCATACTTGTCTTATGAGCTGGCAACGATCAAGCTGGATGTTGAGCTGGATGTGACGCCTGATCAGCTACGTAAAGGTGAGCCTGATACCGATGAGCTGATCAAACTGTTCGGCAAGCTACAGTTCCGCCGCTGGTTGGCAGAAATGCTCGATGGCAGTGACGGTAAAATTGTTGCAGATGAACAATCGGCACAACCTGCCGCCGAGAAGAAAGCGGTGGCACCGACGATAGATCGCAGTGGTTATGAAACTGTGCTGGATGAGGCTGCTTTCAATGCCTGGCTAGAGCAGCTGAAGGATGCGGATGTGGTGGCATTCGATACTGAAACCGACGGCCTTGACTACATGACAGCCAATTTAATCGGGGGTGTCGTTTGCGGTGGAAGAAGGCAAGGCAGCCTATGTGCCTGTTGCCCATGACTACCTCGATGCTCCGGCCCAGCTGAGTCGTGATTGGGTACTGGAACAGCTCAAGCCGTTGCTGGAGGATCCGGCACAAATGAAGGTGGGTCAAAATCTGAAGTTCGATGCCAGCATCTTGGCACGCTACGATATTGAGATGCAGGGGATCCAATATGACACCATGCTGGAATCTTATGTCTTCAATAGTGTGGTCGGGCGTCATGACATGGATAGCTTGGCTCTGCGTTATCTAGAGCACAAGAACATTAGCTTCGAAGAAATTGCCGGTAAAGGCAAAAAGCAGCTGACGTTTAACCAGATCGATCTGGAACAGGCGGGTCAATATGCGGCAGAAGATGCCGACATTACACTGCGGCTGCATAATCTTTTGATAGAAAAGGTAAACGCTGACGAGAAGCTGAAATCGGTATTTGAAGATATCGAGATGCCATTGGTCCCTGTGCTGTCACGCATAGAGCGTACCGGGGTGTTGATTGACAGCATGCAGCTTAGCGCGCAGTCTGCAGAAATTGCCGTTCGTCTTGATGAGCTGGAGAAAAAGGCATTTGAGATTGCAGAGCAGGAATTTAATCTCAGTTCGCCAAAGCAGCTTCAGGCGATCCTGTTTGAGAAGATGGGACTACCGGTACTGAAGAAAACACCATCAGGCGCTCCTTCAACCAATGAAGAGGTACTGCAGGAACTGGCACTGGACTACCCATTGCCGAAACTTATCCTGGAATATCGCAGTTTGGCGAAACTGAAATCGACCTACACGGATAAGTTGCCGAAGATGGTCAACCCGGCGACAGGCCGTGTGCATACCTCCTATCACCAGGCTGTTACTGCGACAGGCCGCCTATCGTCGAGCGATCCTAATCTGCAGAATATTCCGGTTCGTAACGAAGAAGGCCGCCGGATCCGCAAGGCATTTATTGCTCCGACCGGCTATAAAGTGCTGGCAGTCGACTACTCGCAGATTGAATTACGGATCATGGCGCACCTGTCCGGTGACAAGGCGTTGTTAGATGCATTCAGGCATGGCAAAGATATTCACGCAGCAACGGCGGCAGAAATACTGGGTTTGCCTATCGAGTCAGTTACCAGCGAGCAGCGCCGTCGTGCTAAAGCAATCAACTTTGGTTTGATCTACGGGATGAGTGCTTTTGGCTTGGCGAAGCAGCTCGATATGGGACGTAACGAAGCACAAGATTACATGAATGTGTATTTTGAACGCTACCCGGGGGTGTTGGAATATATGGAAAGTACCCGTACGACAGCAAGCGAGCAAGGGTATGTGGAAACCTTGTTTGGCCGTCGTCTGTACCTGCCGGATATCAAATCCCGTAATGGTATTCGTCGCAAGGCGGCAGAGCGCGCTGCGATCAATGCGCCAATGCAGGGAACGGCAGCCGATATCATTAAGCGTGCGATGATATTGGTCGATCAGTGGGTAGAGAAACAAGAAACGGGCCGTGTTCGGTTACTGATGCAAGTTCATGACGAACTTGTCTTTGAAGTACAGGAATCTGAGCTAGAAAGCGTGACGGCTGAGATCCGTAACTTGATGGAGTCAGCAGCTGAACTGGATGTTCCACTGATTGCTGATGCTGGGGGGGCTGGCGTGAACTGGGACCAAGCGCACTAAGCGTTTTGCGTGCTGTAACAAAGGAAATAGCTGGCTTAGGCCAGCTATTTTTTTATGAAAAATAAAGAATAGTAAAATTACGTTATCCTAAATTTAGTTACGGTTTGATGAAAAAAAATTACAGAAATGACTTTTCAAATCTGTGCAATTGATATACAGTTATCGGCGTAGGGTACAGAGGTAAGATGTTCTATCTTTCAGACCTTTTGTTTCACGTTATTGGATTTGGCTGATTCAGCCGCCCTGGTCTTTTGACCAGGGCGTTTTTTATTGTGGCGCCAAAAATTCTCCTGCTTGTTGTTTTTTTTCCCCCCCTTTTAAAATTCCTCTCTGGTTTTTTCTGTCCCTATGCTGGCGAAGAAATATGCATAGTGATGCTTGTTCGACTAAGATGCTCGTTTTACCGCTGAATGAGGTATGCCCTTTATAAATAAAGGCTGCAGTTATGTACGCCTAAAATTTAGAGTAATTACTTTAATTATTATCAATAGGTGGGTATAATCATGCATGCTTCTTGTTCATATTTGTTTTTGGTAGCGGGTCTTTATACCGGCTAGCCAACACATCCATGAAATAGCCACTCCCAGATTGGGGTGGCTTTTTTTTCGTCTGTATATTTATAAATGTGTAATTAAATTCCATAAGCAACTTGGTTTACCGGCTGTTTTTTTGTGGTTAATTTGCGTTGAAAAACAACTAAGCGTGGATTTGCCATCAAATGGGTAAAAATCAATGTTTAGGTGTGGTAGAGGCGGGCGGGATGCAGGAAGAGGTGATTAAAAAACAAGCAGAACCAGGATAAAAACTTGCGTTGATGAGGGAATTCATTGATCCTTTTAGAACAAAAATAAAAACCTCCTATTTCTCTCCCGTTGCCCCCACCTGGAAGGTGGGGAATTTTTATGGCCCTGTCCATAGCGCCATCATCTATCGAATTATCAGTTATTCAGCATCATCGCTTGCTGTTTCAGTATTGTCTTCAAGTAGTGTCTGCTGACGGGCCAGCTCCGGGGGCAAACCACTCGTCGAGCTTGCGGCGCACTTGATCAACACCAATGCCTTTCAAGGAAGAAAATACCTCCACCTGTACATCACCGCCGAAGCTCAGTGCGGTGTTACGCACTGTCATTAGCTGCTTTTTGCGAGCACCGCTTTTCAGTTTGTCGGCTTTGGTCAGCAATACCAATACCGGTAAACGGCTTTCAACGGCCCAGCTGACCATCTGCTGATCCAGGTCTTTCATCGGGTGACGAATATCCATCAGTACTACCAGACCTTGTAGGCACTCACGCTTTTGAAGGTACTCTCCCAGTGACTTCTGCCACTTTAGCTTCATTTCCAGCGGGACCTGGGCAAAACCGTAGCCCGGCAGATCGATTAGGTTACAGCCATTGATGACCTCGAACATATTAATGAGCTGGGTACGTCCCGGTGTTTTGGAAGTACGTGCTAGGCTTTTCTGGTCGGTAATACGGTTTAGGGCACTTGACTTACCTGCATTGGAGCGGCCAGCAAATGCGATCTCAACGCCTGTGTCGTTTGGCAAGTGACGAATGTCCGGTGCACTTGTGATGAATCCTGTATTTCTATAGTTGAGAGGTTGATTCACTGTTAACTCCGTCAAGTCTTCATGTAGTCGACTGATTACTTTTATGTGAAATTGTGTAAAATGTATGAAAACCGTGCTTGGTTTGTGGTCGCATTGTATACCATGTAACTGAGCATTACTTGTGGTACTGGAAGCTCTATAATTATAAACGGAATGTCATGAAGAAATTAGCACTGATATTGACTCTTCTTGCCAGTTGCTCAGCCTGGGCCCAGGGAGATGCAGAAGCTGGAAAAGCGAAAGCCGCGACATGTGCAGCCTGCCATGGAGCAGACGGTAACAGCATAATGGCGCAATACCCGAAAATTGCCGGTCAGCATTCTGGCTATCTTGAAAAACAGCTCAAGGATTTCAAGCTAGCGATGACGACGGGTGGCAAGCAAGGCCGAAATGATCCGGTAATGGGTGGGATGGCAATGCCTCTGACCGAGCAGGATATGGCGGATCTGGCAGCTTACTACTCAACCCTACCTATTTCAGATAATACGACGCCTGAATCTTCGGTCGAGATAGGCCAGCAGCTGTATCGCTTTGGCGATGCCGATAGAGGTATTGCGGCGTGTACTGCCTGCCACGGTCCTCGTGGTAACGGTACCAGCCTGTCTGGCTTCCCTAAAATTTCTGGCCAGAATGCCGAGTACGTAAAACTGCAGCTGGATAAATTCCGTGCAGGCCAGCGTAGTAACGATCTCAATGAGATGATGCGTTCTGTTGCCGCAAAATTGTCTGATGACGAAATTACCGCCCTGTCACAGTACGTAGGTGGCTTACACTAAATAAACAGTATTCCAGTATTGTGTAATAAAAGGCAGCCTCGGCTGCCTTTTTACATTCCGCCTAATTAAGGAGGGACGGTAGCGCTTGCAATTTAATGACAATAAATACAGCAAAAACGCCGATAGCTGAGTAGCTTGTAAGAGATCAGCCACTCAGCTCGCCGATGATGATGAAAGAATCATGGGATATTGGAACCATTATTATATAGATCATATGGTTATTTATATTGAAATAATATTCCAGAAAAACGTGTGGTTGAAGCAATCTTGTATCCGAGCTGAATCGGCGTAGAGTATGCGTTGTCGACAGGGAAAGCGACAAAGGATCGTCAGGGTAGACACTTACGGAAAAGTCTTCAGATGAAGAATACGGTGCACGAGGGAAAGTGTACCCACAGGATGGTGAATTGTGTTGTCAGGATGGCAACCCGCTTTACGGATAAGCCGGTCAGGGAATGATCGACGTTACAGGGAATAGTGGCACGGACGGTAAAAATTCATCAGGATGATGAAGAACAAGCAACGTTGGCAGGGAAAGCATTAATAACAAAAGGACTGTTGTCAGACTGGGATGTTTACATACTGGTTAAGGACAGACTAGACAGGATCAAAGCCAGCAATGGCGACCCCCATAGAGCGACAGGTGATTACCTGTCGCTTTTTTCTTTTCTACAACGCCCCCTTCTGCCCCCTTGCCTATCTGGTGCGAAAGTGCACATTTCTCGATCGAATCTGCTATTATACCCGGCTTCATTTTACGCCAACTTGCCATATGTGCTGTGTAGCATTTTGGTTGATAGGAGACAGTTAGTCATGCAACTCTGCCCGCTATGCAGTAGTCAGTCGGCCGATGCTTTTCACCAAGACAAGCGACGGGTGTATTTTCGCTGCCAGGATTGCGCGCTGATCTTTGCTGATCCTGAGGCGCAGCTGTCACCGGAAGATGAAAAGGCGGTCTATGATCAGCATGAAAACAACCCTGACGATCAGGGCTATCGTGGTTTTCTGAACCGTCTTGCCCAACCGCTGGTTGAGCGGCTGGGATCGTCACCGTGTTCCGGACTGGATTTTGGCAGTGGCCCGGGGCCGACTCTGTCCGTGATGCTGGCAGAGATGGGGGGGTATAATATGACTATATATGACCCGTATTTTGCCGATGTCCCTGCTGTATTGGACAGGCAGTATGATTTTGTTACCTGTACAGAAGCAATAGAACATTTTTATATGCCAGCGAAGGAATGGGGGCAGCTAATAGATATGGTGAAACCTGGCGGATGGCTAGGGATCATGACCAAGTTAGCAACAGATGCAGATGCCTTTGTGCAATGGCATTACAAGAACGACCCAACCCACGTGAGCTTTTTCAGCCGCGAGACTTTTCGCTATCTGGCAAAGCGCGATGGCCTGAAAGTCGAGTTTGTTGGAAATGATGTAATTTTGCTGAGGAAAACCCAGTAATGACCCGTAAGAAAAGAAGCCGTACACCAGGATCGGAAGGTCCTGCTGAATATACCCAAAAATCAACGACTAAAACAGACCTTGAGGCGCGTAAGCGTCAGAAAGACAAAAAGCGCAAAGGCCTGAAGTCCGGTAGTCGTCATTCGGCTATCCAGACAGAGGATGCAAGAGCACAGGCGAAACGCAAAGATCCGCGCCACGGCAGCAAGAAGCCGGTCGCCTTGATTGTTGAGGCCAAGAAGCCGACAACCAAGAAAGAGCGCCGCCTGAGTGCCGAGCAGGAATTGGCGATGCTGGAAAACGATGCACAGCTGATGGTATTGCTTGACCGCATCGAAGCGGGGTGAAAATCTGGGGTGCAGGCCTGCAGAAGCAGGTTGATCAGAAGCTGGACCGTATAGAGCAGCTAATGAACCAGCTGGGTCTGCTGGAAGACAATGTATCTGAAGTGGCTGATGATTATGCGCCGGCAGCAGGTATCTCTTCTGATGATGATTTGCTTGAGCAGTTTGAAAACTCGGACTTTGGCTCATTTGAGAACCCTTTTGAGGACTCAGGCGAGAGCTCGTCCGATAAGGAGTAATCGTTGCTGAATATGACGCTTTGGTTAGGATTGGCTGGCAGTATTGTTGCCGTACTGGCAACGTATGCCGGCTACTTATTGTTTAAACTGTACCAGCAAAATACACGTCATAAAGCCTTTCTGGAGCGGACAAACCTTCAGCAGGCCGAGAAGATTCAAGAGCGCAATAGCAATATTATGGAGAGTGTGCTCATTATTGCCGAAGCCGGCAAGCAGGATCAGTGTGATATGTCAGAAGTGGCCATCCGTCTTTATAAACTGATGGAAGTGCTTCAGGGCGATCGACAGGTTGATTTTGCCAGCCAGTATCCGGCGATGAACGAGTTGTATCATGTCGTGAAAGACATGCCGCGCGGCGATGCTAGAAAGACTCTGCAGAAGAAAGAACGGATGGAGCTGGATTTACGCCGGATGAAAGCTGAAGCTCGTTTGCTCGCAGACATCAAGTGCGAGCTGGATGTGGTTCTGACACTGAAGGCCGGGATCACGCCAAGCGTTTATTAGAATGACAGGCCTCATCTATACTGAAGCTATCAGATGGATGAGGTTTCTGGCTTATAACCAAGGCAATACCTGAGCTAGTCATCATTTCAGTTATCTGTAAAAAGTAAAATATCTACATCTTTACCAAGTTATGGCAAACTTGGCATTCGTAATTTATCCCCCCCAGACCATTAGTGGAAGTATGTCATGTCACATGAGCAGATTATTTGGGATCAGGCACTGATAGAAAAATATAATTACTCAGGCCCCCGTTATACCTCATACCCGACCGCCCTTGAGTTTCATGAAGCCTTTACGCCGGCGGAATTTGATATGGCGTGTGCGCAATACCCCTGATCGCAACCTTTCACTGTATGTTCATATCCCGTTTTGCCACAAGCTGTGCTACTACTGCGGATGCAATAAAATCATTACTCGCCATCAACACAAGGCTGATCAGTATCTTGATGTTCTAGAGCAGGAGATCCGCCAGCGCGCCGCATTACTGGGGGAGCGTAATGTAAGCCAATTGCACTGGGGGGGAGGAACACCGACGTTTCTTACCAAGCCGCAAGTAAGCCGCCTGATGGTCTTACTGCGTGAGCTGTTTAACTTCGCTCCGGACGCTGAAATCAGTATCGAGGTGGATCCGCGAGAAATTGACCTCGATATGCTCGATCACCTACGTGCAGAAGGCTTTAACCGCCTGAGCATTGGCGTGCAGGACTTTAACAAGGAAGTGCAGAAACTGGTCAACCGTGAGCAGGATGAAGAATTCATTTTTGCCATGGTAGAGCGGGGCAAAAGAGCTGGGCTTCCGTTCGACCAACCTGGATTTGATCTATGGCCTGCCGAAACAGAACCGTGAGCTGTTTGCCAAAACGCTTGAGCAGGTATTGACCCTAAAACCGGGACGACTATCGATTTTCAACTATGCCCACATGCCAACACTGTTTGCTGCGCAGCGTAAAATCAACGAGGCTGATTTACCGGTAGCGAAAGAGAAGCTGGCTATTTTGCAAGATACCATTGCAACCCTGACGGGAGTTGGCTATCAGTTTATCGGTATGGATCATTTTGCGCTGCCGGATGATGAGCTGGCCGTGGCGCAGCGAAACGGGATACTGCATCGTAACTTCCAGGGCTATACCACCCAGGGTGACTGTGATCTGCTAGGGCTGGGTGTGTCGGCAATTTCGATGATTGGTGACTGCTACGCACAAAATCAGAAAGAGCTGAAAAAATACTATGCCAGCGTGACGGACAAGCGTGAAGCGCTTTGGAAAGGTGTCTCACTAGATGCGGATGATCTGTTGCGTCGTGAAGTCATTAAAGCGCTGATTTGTAACTTCCAGCTGGATATGACTGATATCGAGCAGCGCTTTGATCTGGATTTTAAAACTTACTTTGCCGAAGATTTGGAACTGCTGCAGACCTTTATTAATGATGAGCTGGTGACCGTTGATGAACGTTTCATTCAGGTGGAACTGAAAGGTCGCCTGCTGATCCGCAATATTTGCATGTGCTTTGATAAATACCTTCGCGATCGTGCGCGCCAGCAGCAGTTTTCCCCGAGTGATATAATTTCTCTGGGATGAATATACCCAAGTATCTTGAGATCGCTTGAGTATAATACAAAGCCCCCCCCGTGACTAAGGTTTCAGGCCTTGGTTTCGGGGGCTTTCTGTATTTACCAATCCCCACCTGTTGCAAGACAGATATTGGTATAACAGCCTACTTAGCTGCTAAACATATTGACGGTGGCTATCAACGCCAGCACGCCAGCTGCAAAATGGCCTGGGCCATTGGCTGCGAGTTCACTGACGGCTGGTATAGTCACACTGAATGAGATAATACTTTCCAGCATGGTGGTATTCCCACGGAGTTATTGTTGATGTTATAGCGGATGGTATAAAGCAGCGTACTGTTCTATCCCGCTTTTAAAGCAAGAATGCTCTAGTCAGAGTGAGCTGAGCAGGCGCAGTTTGGCTTTAAAGTGGGCGTATTCTACGCAATATTGTCCAGAAGGGAATTGTTTTCGCTCAAAAAATGAGCGGGAATATCCGTCTGACCAATATTATTCGCAACGTAAGGCAGAAATTACAATCAGCCTAGTTAGTGCTAATCATTGTCCACATCGGCAGAAACTTGGCTGAGGCTTTCCTGAACTGTTGACCATTCGTTCAGTGGTTGGGGGTTTGGCATAGTAAAACCCCTGGGCATAGCGGCAACCGAGTAACTTCAGCTGCTCGGCTTGTTCCTTGGTTTCGACCCCTTCTGCGACAACATCGGCGTTAAAGTTCTCGGCCAGGGTAATGATGGCGGCAATCACCGGGGGGGTGTAGTTGTTACTCTCGGTCATTTGGTTGACGAACGAACGATCGATTTTAAGGCTATCAAAAGGCAGCTGGGCGAGATAAGCCAGCGAGGAGTAGCCGGTACCGAAATCATCAATAGCAATATGAACGCCGAGCTGACGGAGGTGCTGCAGGGTTTCGGTTGCTTGCTGCGGTTGGCTGATCAACCGGGATTCGGTGATTTCCAGGGTGAGATTGGCTGCCGACAAACCTGACTCAGTCAGGATACTTTCTAGCTGCTTGACAAAATTGGCCTGCAGCAGCTGACGGACGGACAGATTGACATGGAGCATAAAGGTTTGTGGCCAATGCTGCTGTGCGATCATCTGGCTGGTTTGTTGGCATGCCATACGGAGGATTTGCTGACCCATTTCGATGATCATCCCGTTTTCTTCCGCCAGGGGAATAAACTGGATCGGGGGGGACACTAAGCCACGGGGTTGGGGCTACGCCAGCGCACCAATGCCTCGGCACCGCAGGTTGTCTCACTTGCCAAATCGATGAGAGGCTGAAAGTGGACCTCAAGTTCATTATGCTCCAGTGCCCGGTTGAGCTCGGCGGCCAGTCGGGTTTTTTCCAGGGAGGCCTCAAGCATTCGGGGGCTCGAAATAGTGAACCGGTTTATCTTCCTGTGCTTTGGCCTTGTTGAGGGCCAGGCTGGCATTACGCAGCCACTCGGCCATGCCGTCTTGCGGCAATACTCCCTGTACCGCCCCGATGCTGGCAGAGACCATAACCTCTACACCGTTGGTGATGAAAGGGAAAGAGAAAGGCGCAAGCAGCTGGTCTGCGATTAACTCGGCATTATTATGTGTCTCGATACCGGGAATAAACACGGCAAACTCGTCTCTGCCAACTCGACTTAGCAGGGCACCATCCGGCAGATCTTTCTCTAGGCGGCGGGCGATGAGCACCAGAAGCTGGTCACCATTGAGGTGGCCGATACTGTCGTTGATATGGCTGAAGGCTTTCAGACCAATGATCATTAGGGTTGCTTGCTGGTTTGTGTGCGGACTTACCGTTGCTTCTGTGATGCCCTCTCGGCTCAATAGCCCTGTCAGGTTGTCATAGAGCACCTGCTTGCGCAGAGAGTTAAATGAATGCTGAAGGCGGGTAGACATGGCTTTGAACGCCAGCGTTAACTGGTCGGTTTCGTGGAGTTTAATCCCTTGGCGGATATCAACATTCCAGTTGCTTTCGGTGATTTTTTGCGAGGCCTGGGCGATGTCGATGATCGGTTGGGTAAGCTTATTTAACACAAGCAGGCCGATCAACAGTCCGAAACCGGCAAGGAGTGCCGCCGCCAACAAGCCTGATTTTTGATGCTCAGGAAGCTGCCCCAGCAGATCTTCCTCGGGCATAATAACAACGATGTTCCATTTGAGGTTGTATTCATCCTGATAGGGGGTAATACGGCTGAAGTAGCGTGTGTTGTCGTGTTCAAACTCAAATTCGGCCCCCCCGATGTTAGTGAGCGCTAACTGAGTTTGTGTCATGAAATTTTGGCTGGCAGCGATCAGAGAGTCTGGTTGAGGCAGTTGGGTCGCAGGCTGCTCTTCCGGTGGTAGAACCGAACTGGCAATAAGCTTCCCCTTATCATCGACAATGTACGTGCTCCCTGAGAAGTCACGACTTTCTCTTTGCAGGAAGCTGTTGATGTAGTTGAGGTTAATATCCGTCACCATCACCCCGAGCAACGTATCGTGGCTATCGTCAATAACCGGACTGACTGCGGAAATTGTCAGCGTGTGAGTTTCGTCCTGGTTGGTATAAACATCCGCCCATCCTGGGGTGAGGCTGCGGGCAAAAGGTTGGTACCAAGGGCGCAGGGTGGGGTCGTATGCACTGATCCTGTGGGTGGTGGTGCCAAAGTGTGTCGGGCCGGTATAAATATGGAGTTCGTTGTCTGTACGACGATCTTTTAGCAACAGGGAAAGTTGATGTCGGTTTTTTTGCGAAAACCAACAAAATATTTGTCTTCACTGCCAAAGCCGATAGTGGTTATTTGTGGCTGGTGGACATACAGAGTTGATATGGCGTCTTTTAGGTACGCTTCAAGGCCTGTTAACCGAGGTGGCTGATATAGCTGGTGACGTTGAATACTGTCGGCGATGGTTAGATTGGTATTGAAGGGATCGCCTAAGAAAACACGCAAGTCATTGCTTATACTGCGGGTATAGGAGCTCAGCAGTTTACCGCTGACTTCGGCCAACATGCGTTCATAGCTGTTTTGCTGGGCGATGGTGATCACGCCAACAGTCAACAGCAATAATGAGGTAAACGGTACCATTACCGCTAAACGTAGCGTTAGCAGGCGAGTCTTAAGCATGGCGTGTGATAGTAGAAACGTCGTACTGTAATTATTGTCTTCTGATAGTCATGTAAATTGGAAGAACATGCAAATGTTCTTTTCAGGAATGTTATATTCATGCCGTGAAATTGAGAGGTCAGTCGATGGGGGGGGCAAGCCAGCCAAGGCTTTAATCCCCCCCACCCTGTGTTAATGCTATGTTACTCAGTCTACCGCGACGTTGAGTTCTTTCAGTTTTCTGGTCAAGGTATTGCGGCCCCCCCAACCGAGCAGCCGGGCGGCTTCCTGCTTATGTCCATGCGTATGCTCCAGGGCGGTTTCCAGCAGAATTTTCTCAAATTCTGGCAACGCTTCTCCCAGCAGGTTTTGGTTACCCTGCTGCAGCGTGTCCCGTGCCCATTGTTCGAGAGCGTGGTGCCAATGTCCATGGCCGTTGTTGGTCTCCGTTCGGGTGTCGCTTGTCAGCAGTTCTGGCGGAAGATCCGACGGTAGAATTTCGTTACCACTAGCCATGACGGTTAACCAGCGACAGGTATTTTCCAGTTGACGGACGTTACCCGGCCAGCCGAGCTCGGTCAGTGTTGTTTCAGTTGTCGAGTGGAGGGTTTTTACCTCGACCCCGAGTTCATCTGATGCACGCTGGAGGAAATGACGGGTAAGCTGTGGTATATCCTGACGACGGTCTTTGAGTGCCGGAAGGTGGACCCGGATCACGTTGAGACGGTGAAACAAATCTTCCCGGAAATCACCATTGGCGACCAGTCGCTCCAAGTCTTGATGAGTCGCTGCAATGATCCGGACGTCGACATTGACCGGCGAGTGGCCGCCGACCCGATAGAACTGACCGTCCGCCAGAACCCTCAGTAGGCGAGTCTGGATATCTAGCGGCATGTCACCGATTTCATCAAGAAACAATGTTCCGCCATTGGCTTGTTCGAAGCGTCCCTGACGGACGCTGTTGGCCCCCCCGGTGAATGCTCCCTTCTCATGGCCGAACAGCTCAGACTCAATCAGATCTTTAGGGATAGCTGCCATATTGAGGGCGATGAACTCTTTGTGACTCCGTGGACTATGGCGATGCAGGGCATGGGCAACCAGCTCTTTACCGGTACCGGACTCACCATTGATAAGCACCGAGATGGAAGAGCGTGACAGACGGCCGATGGCGCGGAAGACTTCCTGCATGGCCGGTGCCTCGCCGATGATTTCCGGTGCACTTTTTTCTTCCTGCTCAGGCTGTTGCTGGCGCTTTTGTTCCTGGCTGTGGGTAACCGCTCGCTCTACGAGGGTGACGGCTTCATCAATATCAAATGGCTTGGGCAGGTATTCGAAAGCACCTTCCTGATAGGCATTAACCGCAGCGTCTAGGTCGGAATGGGCTGTCATGATAATAACTGGCAGGGCTGGGTAGTCCTGCTGCAGCGATTTGAGCAAGGTCAGCCCATCCATTCCCGGCATCCGGATATCGGAGACCAGTACATCAGGTACACTTCGCTCCAGTGACTCAATGACACTGTCAGCGTTGGCAAAGGTTTCACATTTTAATCCGGCCGCATTGAGGGTTCGTTCCAATACCCAGCGAATTGAGCTGTCATCGTCGACAACCCAAATTAATCCTTTGCTCATATCACGTCCTCTCTCGTTATCGTTCATCGGTGATGTGTCTGCTACCCATCATTTTATCGGGAGATAAATGGTGAACTTGGTATGGCCCGGCCAGCTGACAACTTCGATTTTACCTTGGTGTTGATCGATCAGGTTCTGGGCAATCGACAGCCCTAGCCCGGTACCTCCTTCTCGGCCTGTTACCATGGGATAGAACAGGGGTGTCCTGGATATCGCCGGGGGGGATCCCCGGCCCGTCGTCAATAATGTCGACCTTGGCAGCGATACGGTAGCGCTTACCATGGATCAGCGTTTGGTGGGCGGTACGGGTTTTCAAAGTAATATTTCCGCCGCCATGCTGCTGTAATGCCTGGGCAGCATTGCTGACTATATTGAGTATGGCTTGTTCCAGCTGCTCCGGATCCATCGTGAAATCAGGCAGGCTAGGATCGTAATCGCGGTGGAGCTGAATGTTGCTGCCGCTGTCGATGTCGACCAGCTGGCGGACTTTTTCTAACACCATATGGATATTGTCTACCAGACGCGATCCCGGACGCTGCGGACCGAGTAGCCGGTCGACGAGGTTACGTAGCCGATCTGCCTGCTCGATAATCATCTGGGTATATTCGGTGTAGCTGGGATCCGGTAGCGTTTTTTCCAGCAGCTGTGCGGCTCCCCGCAGCCCGCCGAGTGGGGTTTTTGATTTCATGGGCCAGCCCCCCCCGTACCAGCTCCTTGGCGGCCTGCTGCTGGGCATGCTGGCTGAGCTCTTGGCTGATCCGCCGCTGTTGATCGATAGGTTTGAGTTCCAGCAGGATCAGCAGTTCTTTTTGCCATGACAGCGGACTGGCATTCACCTCAAGGGTGTAGTGCCTGCCGTCAATCACAAAGGTGACATCACTGTCTGCCAGTCCCTGGCCGCTTTGCAGCGTATCTTGGATCAGGCCGAGGTCGAGTGATGAATGCTGCAGCAAGTCCGGAAAGCGGGCATTGTTGAGGCGACGCTTGCTGAACGATAGCAGTTGCTCTGCGGCCGGATTGACATAACGAATAGTCAACCCTTCGTCGAGCAGCAATATCGCGGTGACCAAATTGTCCAGGATCAGAGGTGTAAAAGAGGCTGTCACGATTATCATCCTTGTATTACCTGTTCACTTTGGTGCAGTGAATAGGTTGTGCACCAAGTTGGTGCAGTCAAGTGTAACCTGTCTGCCCCCCCACATCGTGAACGGAAAGTCGCGCTTGCTTTGTTTTACTTCGGCTTAATCGCCGGTGGCTGGCGCTGGAGCAATGAAGCCCGATGTAGGTAAACAGTGATTACCTCTGACGATGCAATAACCTTGCCGTTATTGAGTATCTGGGCTTGTAGGGGTATGGCTGCCGCGATCGATATTGCTTAAACGCCAGTTGAGCTGGGTTTGTGGTTGGCCATATTGCGTCCCATCAAGTAGCAGCTGGGTACTGTGGTCTTTACCCAGTTTCTGGTTGGTGGCGACAGATACACTGATCATCCCCTCATTATCGCGGAGAGTCTGTTGGTCGAGTGGCGATAGCAGACGGATGGTAGCAGCTGCTTGGGTAGTCTGAGTGTCCTGAAACTCAGTGGTTTCAGTGTTGTAGGGGGGGAGTATTGCTGGATGGCGTTGTCGGTAATCCCTTGTGAGGCTCGGGTTCAATGGGCTGTAGGGTATTGAGCTCAACGATAGTGGCACCGGATCTGGGCTGATCAGAGAAATGTGTGGTTCCTTGGTCATCCTCCCAGGTATAAATCGGGGGTGGCCTGCAGCCATGTCGCTGTGGTCAGTCCGGCCAAAGTGATGATAGCTAGTCGCAGATAAGATGGCAGATAGGGTGTATGTTTCATGGGTTTTCGCAAGAAGGCGGTTGATCATAGTCTGACTATGAGTGTTTCAGCTTTCGATGAGACGACAAGATCAAAAAGGCCTGCTTGTGAAGCAGGCCTAAATCTTAGTCATTAAGTAATGTGTTAGTTACTTATACAGAATAGTAAAGATCAAACTCAAGCGGGTGAGTCGTCATGTTGACCTTCACTACGTCCTGAGATTTCAGGTCGATGTATGAATCGAGGAAGTCATCAGAGAACACACCGCCAGCAGTTAGGAACTCACGATCTTCGTTCAGGCTCTGTAGGGCGCCCTGTAGCGATTCAGCAACTGTTGGGATTTCAGCGGCTTCTTCTGCTGGCAGGTCATACAAGTCCTTATCCATCGCTTCGCCTGGGTGGATCTTGTTCTGGATACCATCAAGGCCTGCCATTAGCATTGCTGCGAATGCCAGGTATGGGTTAGCTGCCGGATCACCGAAGCGAACTTCGATACGGCGTGCTTTCGGGCTTGGTACCACAGGAATACGGATAGACGCTGAACGGTTACGTGCCGAGTAGGCTAGCATAACAGGTGCTTCGAAACCCCGGAACAAGACGCTTGTACGAGTTCGTTGCAGGGTTGGCAAAGGCGTTGATTGCACGTGCGTGCTTGATGATACCGCCGATGTAGTAGAGCGCCATTTCAGACAGGCCGCCGTACTTGTCACCCGCAAACAGGTTCTGGCCATCTTTACCCAGAGACATGTGAACGTGCATACCGGAGCCGTTATCGCCCACTAGTGGTTTCGGCATGAAGGTTGCCGTTTTGCCAAATGCGTGAGCAACGTTATGGACTACGTATTTGTAGATTTGGATTTCATCAGCTTTGGTTGTAAGCGTATTGAATCGAGTTGCGATCTCATTCTGACCAGCGGTCGCTACTTCGTGGTGGTGTGCTTCAACAACCAGACCCATTTCTTCCATGATCAGACACATAGCTGAACGGATGTCTTGTGACGAATCGACGGGTGCGACCGGGAAGTAACCCCCCCCTTTAACGCCTGGACGGTGGCCTTTGTTACCGCCTTCGAATTCAGAACCAGTATTCCAAGCTGCTTCCACATCGTCAATCTTGAAGAAAGATCCTGACATATCAGTGTTGAACTTCACATCGTCGAATAGGAAGAACTCAGGTTCAGGGCCAACCAGAACCGTGTCTGCGACGCCAGTTGCACGCATGAACTCTTCGGCGCGCTTGGCGATTGAGCGTGGGTCACGGTCGTAGCTTGCATTGTCGCAGGTTCTAGGATGTCACAACGAATGTTCAGGGTTGCATCTTCAGTAAACGGGTCTAATACCGCACTTGCTGCATCGGGCATCATGACCATGTCTGATTCGTTGATACCTTTCCAGCCAGCAACCGAAGAACCATCGAACATTTTGCCTTCTTCAAAGAAATCAGCATCGATCTGATGAGCTGGGATAGAGATGTGCTGCTCTTTACCTTTGGTGTCGGTAAAGCGTAGGTCAACAAACTTAACTTCGTTTTCCTGGATCAGCGCTAGTACGTTTTCTACTGACATCTTGAATAACCTCCGGTGTTAGATTGGGCAACTGGCCGCAAAAATAAGTGATGAACAGTTATGGTTGTTCAGCTATAAAAATCTTTGCGAGAACTGTGCCAACTTTTTAAAGCCCCAAAATCGCCCATTTAGCGTCAATTGAGGCTACGTCATTCCATTTATTGCACCATTTTGGTGAGTGTTTGCACTGTCGTGGTGCGTAATTGCTTCATTTCACAATCTTGGTGCGCCCTCTACTATTAGCTTACACCAGCATATTGTCAATCGGATGACTGCATAACTACGCTTAAAAATTGGGTTGAATTCTACTTTTCAATGGTAACGATATGGTGCGAAAAGGGAAAAGAAGTGCCATATAATGATCGGCAATCGGCCGTTAATTCCCTTGTGGAATCTGGCTTCGCGGAATTAATTAAAAAAGCTGGTGATATAAATCACATATTCCGTGGGTTTTAGCGTAAAATCTGTTAGATTATGAGCCGTTTTTTTAACCAAGTAGCAACCCGATGGTCGCTGCATGTTCTGAGTGAATGTGAAATCCATGTCTAATCAACAGATCGATAAATTAAGAAATATCGCAATTATTGCTCACGTTGACCACGGTAAAACTACCCTGGTTGACAAACTGCTTCAGCAGTCAGGCACGCTAGAATCTCGCGGCGAAAGCGAAGAGCGTGTAATGGACTCTAACGATATCGAGAAAGAGCGTGGCATTACCATTCTTGCTAAGAACACTGCGATTAACTGGAATGACTACCACATCAACATCGTAGATACCCCCCCAGGACACGCCGATTTCGGTGGTGAAGTTGAGCGTATCATGTCGATGGTTGACTCTGTGCTTCTTATCGTTGATGCCGTTGATGGTCCTATGCCACAGACTCGCTTCGTAACGCAAAAAGCATTCGCATACGGCCTGAAGCCAATCGTTGTTATCAACAAAATTGACCGCCCGGGCGCACGTCCTGAGTGGGTGATGGATCAGGTGTTTGACCTGTTTGATAACCTTGGCGCAACTGATGAGCAGCTAGACTTTACTGTTGTTTATGCTTCTGCGCTGAATGGCTGGGCAACGCTTGAAGAAGGTGTTACTGGCGAAGATATGGAACCGCTATTCCAAGCCGTTGTTGATAATGTTGCGCCACCAAGTGTTGACGTTGAAGGCGCACTGCAGATGCAGGTTTCTCAGCTAGACTACAGCTCTTACGTGGGTGTTATCGGTGTTGCACGTATCGCTCGTGGCTCTGTGAAGCCAAACCAGCAAGTGACAATCATCAATGCTGAAGGTAAGAAACGTAACGGTAAAGTCGGTACGGTTCTTGGCTACCTTGGCCTTGAGCGTCACGAAGTTGAAGAAGCAAAGGCTGGCGATATCATCGCGATTACCGGTCTTGGCGAGCTGAAAATCTCTGACACAATCTGTGACATCAACGAAGTTGAAGCGCTACCTGCTCTTTCTGTTGATGAGCCAACAGTAACCATGACTTTCCAGGTGAACACCTCTCCGTTCGCAGGTAAAGAAGGTAAGTTCGTTACTTCACGTAACATCCTTGAGCGTCTTCAAAAAGAGCTTGTTCATAACGTAGCACTACGTGTTGAGGAAACTGAAGACCCAGACAAATTCCGTGTTTCAGGTCGTGGTGAGCTTCACCTGTCTATTCTGATCGAAAACATGCGTCGTGAAGGTTTCGAGCTAGCTGTATCGCGTCCAGAAGTTATCATCAAAGAAGAAGATGGTCAGCTAATGGAACCGTTTGAAGTCGTGACTATCGACGTGGTGGAAGAGCACCAGGGCGGTATCATGGAAAATATCGGCCTGCGTAAAGGTGAGCTGACTGATATGGCACCTGATGGTAAAGGCCGTGTTCGCATGGACTTCATGATGCCTTCTCGTGGCCTTATCGGTTTCCAGACTGAATTTATGACACTAACGTCTGGTTCTGGTCTGATTTACCATTCGTTTGATCACTACGGTCCTCACAAAGGCGGTACAATTGGTCAGCGTAACAACGGTGTTCTTATCTCGAACGCAACAGGTAAAGCACTGACGTACGCACTGTTCAACTTGCAGGAGCGTGGTCGTCTGTTTACTGAGCACGCAGATGAAGTTTATGAAGGTCAAGTAATCGGTATTCATAACCGTTCGAACGATCTGACAGTTAACTGCCTGAAAGGTAAGCAGCTAACTAACGTTCGTGCATCTGGTACTGATGAAGCACAAACGCTTTCTCCTGCTATCAAGTACACGCTAGAGCAAGCGCTAGAGTTTATCGATGATGACGAACTGGTAGAAGTTACGCCACTGAGCATTCGTATCCGTAAGAAGCTACTTACTGAAAACGATCGTAAGCGTGCAAGCCGTACAGCGAAGTAACTGCTAACTGCTTCCGTTAACCAATCCCCCCCCATCGGTGCTACCATGGGGGGGATTGTTGTATCTGAGCCCTATAAAATCAAAAGAATAACGATATGCAGCCTATTATTATTACTGGTGGCCCGGGGGGGGCGGGGGGGAAAACAACCCTGCTGAACGCGATGGGAAAAAAAGGCTATCTGGTGTTTCCGGAAGTCTCCCGTACGCTGATCCAGCAGCAGTCTAAGTTGGAACTGGGGGGGGTATTGCCCTGGACAGATCTCCCCGCTTTTGCCGAGTTATGTCTTGAAATGATGACTGAGCAACGCTGTCAGGCCGGTAAAGGCACGATACCGGCTGTCGTTGACCGGGCTATCGGGGGGGACATCTGCGCCTACCTGACAATCGGTGGTGAGCCTGTGGCAGAACACTACCTTGAAGCCGCGGCAGGCTATTATCCGACCGTGTTTTGCTGTGCCCCCGAATCGTGATATTTATGTCCGGGATGAAGAGCGGCCGCATAGTTTTTCCGAAGCGGAGAAAATTCACCAACAGTTGGTTGAAACTTATCAGGCGCTGGGATACCTAGTGGCAGAAGTGCCATGGGGGGGCAGTGTGGAAGAACGGGGCCTGCTGGATGCAGACCCGGCTAAAGCGGAGTTAGGCCTTTTTTAGCTGGGCGATAAAGCGTTCCGATTCGGCTATGGCCGTCTGCATATTGCTAATAGCCTGCTGGATGTCACGCTGCAGCGAGTTGAACTCGCCCTGAAGCGAGCCAATGGCGGCAGCATTAAGGTTATGCTTCAGGTACAGGGTGTTATCACGCAGGGTATTGAGCACCGGGGGTCATCTTTTGTTCGGCCTTGTGCATGGCGCCAAGCATCTGCCGGTACGATGCTTTGGTACTGTTGAGCTTTCGCTCGCTCTCGCGTTTGAGGTTGCTGCTGGTATATAACGACAGTTCATTCTGCCATTCGTCAAACAGGGCGTCGGCGACATCTTCGATAGCGGCGATGCGGCTGCTGACTTTCTCTGCTGCATCGGAGCTGGCTTCATACTGGTCATTGATGGCGTTGTAGGTGGTTTCTAGCTCTCCGCCGTCAAACTGGTTCAGTGCCTTGAGCGCTTCTAGGGCACTGGTGAACTGCTGCTGGGCATCCTGCTGTGCTTCAGTTGCTTCCTCGACTCTATCGACCATAATTTCACGCTTGTGGACGCCGACGGTTTCCATGGCAGAATAATAGGCACTCTGGCATCCGGACAAAAGAGTGAAGCTGAGCATTGCGACAAGCAAATAAGGCATAACAGGCTCCTAACCAGTTGGTGTTGCGAGTGACCGCTGAGTTGCCATCGTCCTCTAAACCAACTATTTTGACTATAAAAACAGATAAATAAAACAAACTGAATATGGCTGACAAAAAGATAACTGGCAAGTGGAAATGGCGGCAGTCTTTGTTTACCGGTATTGCCTATCTGAAGTACCTCCACCGGCGGATCGGTCACGATCGCCTGACCGTTGCGGCAGGTTCTATGGCCTATGTGACGTTGCTGTCGCTGGTGCCGTTGCTGACTGTGGTGTTATCTGCACTATCGAGCTTTCCGGTGTTTGCCGGTCTTGGCGAAGTGCTCCAAAATTTTGTGATTGAAAATTTCGTTCCGGCAGCCGGTGAAGTGGTCAAGCAGTACCTCAATGAGTTTGTTGCCAATGCCGGCAAGATGACTGCCGTCGGGATCGCAGCATTGTTCGTGGTGGCGCTGATGCTGATCTCGTCCATCGATAAATCATTGAATTATATCTGGCGGGGTACATGAAAAACGCGTCCGGTGATCTCGTTTTCAATCTACTGGATGGTTCTGACCCTGGGGGCCAATTCTGGTGGGAACGAGTATTGCTGTCAGCTCGTATCTAGGCTCGCTCAATTTGCTCGACAGCGAGGCCGTTAGCGGGGGTGTTTCAACAGACTCTGCGCGGGTTGCCGGTGCTCATGTCCAGCAGCGCCTTCTTGGGCCTGTATTTGCTGGTGCCCAATACCAAGGTGCGCTTTCGCCACGCATTGGTCGGTGCCATTATTGCCAGTATGCTGTTTGAACTGAGCAAAAAAGGCTTTGCTCTCTACATTACCAATTTTCCTTCCTATCAGGTGATTTACGGTGCCCTGGCGGTGATTCCGATCCTGTTTGTCTGGGTGTATTTGTGTTGGTGTATTGTGTTACTGGGGGCGGAAATTACCGCCAGCCTAGGAGAACGTGTACACTGGCAGCCGGCGGTGTCTGAAAAAGCATTACCGCAAGATCTGTCTGCAAGTCAGCTAAATGATGTAAAAAGTGAACTCAAGGAGCCTAAAGAATGATTGCGCTTATTCAACGTGTAAGTGAAGCCAGTGTTACTGTCGAGGGGGCAGGTGGCCGGAACCATAGGTAAAGGCCTGCTGGTGTTGCTGGGCGTAGAGAAAGGTGACGATGAAGCAAAAGCGCAACGTTTACGTGATAAGGTGCTTGGTTACCGTGTTTTTGAAGACGAAGCCGGTAAAATGAACCTGAATGTCCAGCAGGCTGGTGGCAGCGTGTTGGTCGTATCCCAGTTTACCCTGGCGGCCGATACCAAGAGTGGAATGCGCCCGAGTTTTTCTGCCGGAGCCGCTCCTGTAGATGCGGAACGTCTGTACGATTATTTTGTCGAAAGCTGTAAGGCCAAAGAAATAAAAACTGAAACCGGTATCTTTGCTGCTGATATGAAGGTGGCTTTGCTGAATGACGGCCCGGTGACTTTCTGGTTACAGGTATAGGCGCGGATAACAACCATCGGCCAAGGAATGTTGGAGAAGGATTGCATGTTTCGACTGATCACCCCCCGCAAACAGATGATGAACTGGCAAAGTATTATGATTTTCGCTGGCGGATGCTGCGTGAACCGTGGCACATGCCGGTGGGCTCGGAGCGAGATGCCTATGATGAGCTAGGTTGCCATCGAATGATCGTCAATGATAGCGGGGGGGAGGCGATTGCGATTGGCCGGCTGTATATGACCCCCGGACAATGATGGCCAGATCCGTTTTATGGCCGTGCATCCGAAATACCGGCATAAAGGGATGGGGGCACTGGTGCTGATGGCGCTGGAATCGCTGGCACGCCAGGAAGGTGCCAAGCGACTGGTCTGTAATGCTCGGGAAGATGCAATTACGTTCTATCTGCGCAATGACTTTGCCAGTCAGGGCGAGCTGAGTGAAGAGCGCGGACCGGTTAGGCACCAGCAAATGCTGAAGCACCTGAAGCCGCTCAACGAGGTGGTGCGCCATCCCGACTGGTGTCAGGAGCTTCAGGAGCTGTGGCAGTACCAGATCCCGATCAGTGAAAAAATGGGCGTTAGAATTAGCAGTATACTGGCTACCGCTTTGAAGTCAGCGCCCTTATCAATGCCAACCTGAACCCTAGCGAGAGTATGTTTGCCGGCAGTATTTTTACCATGGCGACACTAGCGGGCTGGGGGGTTTGTCTGGATGTTGCTGAAAGAGCGCAAGCTGGAAGCCGATATCGTGTTGGCTGACAGTCATATCCGTTATGTCGCCCCAGTTAAAGAGCGCCCTCGTGCAGTTGCCTCGGTCGAGAGCCTAAGCGGTGATCTGGACCGGCTTGCCAGTGGCCGAAAAGGTCGGGTGGTCGTAGAAGTGAGCGTATACAGTGGCGAGCAGCTGGCTTCAACGTTTACCGGTACTTATATGCTGCTGCCGTCGCAGGATGACAGCGAGAGCTGTTGCTGATCATTGCCCCCAATGCCTTCTGAGTATTTGGCATCCCTGTGTTGCCTGAAGCTGGAGTAATTGCTTGGCTGGCTTGGCCAGGTCCCACTGGCCTTGAAGGGTGGCAGTAAAATCATCCCCCCCTTTTAACAAAACAGGCTCGATGGTTATCCGGCCACGACTGGCTTTGATAGCAAGGGGGGGAGGCTGTTAGCGGGTTATAACTTTGGCCTTCAGTTTGTTGTATCGCCAAAGCTGACATGTTCTGCTGGCTCCATTGTTGCCAGAGCTGAGCTGTCGTCCGTTTGTCCAGCTGGAGCTGGCGAAAGCTTCCCTTTAACTCCCCCTCAAGGCTGTAGGCCAGTCCGGTGGCGTGTTGGCCCAGTCCACTGGCTGTCAGATCAATATCCATGACACCGCTGATCGGCAGTGGCAGTTGTAACCATCTCGGCAAGACATTGACTGGCATACTGTCGGCCGTCAGTGCAAGCTGCCAGGGCTGACCCTCGCGATTGAGATCCAACGAGCCTGTCGTTTCCAGTAACCCATTTCGAAACGGGATCAGCAGTTTTGTCAGCTGCCATTGGCCGGCCTGGCTGTTCATCTCCATAAATGGTTCTATCATCGCAATGCTATTGACGCTGGCAAATCCGGCACTGGTCACCAACTTGCCCTGCCATAGCCCAGTCTGCCCCCCCCGGCGTTTAAGAACCAGGTCATGCCCGCTGGCATTGATCCCCCCCGACAGCTGAAAGGGAAGCTGGGGGGGGTGTGGGGCAGTAAGTTGGGTATAGCCGATATCAAGGGTTGTCAGGCTGATATTGTTGAAGTAGCGACTGGTATTATGTAGCTGGGTCAACCACTGCTCGGGAAGAAACCATTTGATACCGTTAATCGTCAATTGGTTAAGAGCCAGCGTATCCGGGGTGATTGTCCCGTCAGTTTGGACATAGCCACTAAGGAGGTTGGCTGACATTCCCTCAATGTTAATTTGTTGCGGGGGAAAAGGCGAGCTCGACCAACGGTTCATCGATCACGGTATTTTTCCACCGAATACTGCTCGCGCCAAGGGAGAGAAAGGCATTGCGCTGATGCCAAAGGCTGGCTGGCCAGCTCCAGTTGTGCAATGACAGGTTGCCATCGTTGATAGTGTAGTCTGGTCGTTCAATACTGCTGTCTAGAATATCAAGGCGTCGAACATCAAGCTTGACCGATGGTTTGAGCAACTGGCCGAGGTGTGACTGTAGTGTATTGATTAGCTCGCTATCTTGTAGCTGAAGATCGGAAATTGTCAGTTGGTGCAGCAGTATGGTTTCTGTCGTCTGCGCTGTTGCTAGATATTCTGCCTGGCCACTGAGGCTGGCATGTTGCCAGTTAAATGAGAACCCCATAGATTTTCCAATGCTGATCATTGTGATCGCCGTCGAGTAACACATTACGCAATGCGAGTTGCTGCCAGTGCAGTTCTTTGGCTGAGAGCTGAAAGGTACCCCGAGAACAGTCCCCCCCATGATTGTGGTTGGTTGCGCCAGTTATCAAGCTGAAGCTGGCTGTTACGCAGGATCAGTTCAGGTGAAGTCAGGTTGAAACTGGTCAGGGCCAGGCGGTCGCTGCTGATCAGCGGCAAAGTGGGGGAGCGGTGTGTCCGGAGACAGGTCGAGCCCTTCCACTAATATCGAATCAAAATACCAGCCGGGATACAGCAGCTTGGTTGGTTTGAACCAGAGATCCAGTTGTTTGGCCTGAAACAGAGGCTGTTGCTGGATGCTGATATGGGGGCTGCTCGATAGTGAGATGCCAAGGTTCGGTAATCGTATAGCCAATATGGCGAGCATTGAATGAGTAAGGGCTGAGGGTATTGATACCGTAGCTGAGAATGGCGGTTGCGTACTGGGTGTGTAGCAGGGTGAGCAATATCGTTAAGCCAAGCATTAACAAGACGATAAAGGTAGCGATAAGTTTCCCGGCTAGACGCATTGAACCCTCCTATGGTTATACCAAACTGAACAGGAATCTGATCTAATCAGAGTGTTCTCAGTTTGATATTACGCTTCAGATTGAAGGAAAAACACCCGTACTGCAAGTAGGAACAGTTTGTTTATATCAGTAAGTTTCAGATGGTTATCTTGAGTTAAGGCAAATAAAGAAGCCCCTCCGAAGAGGGGCTTAAGTAATCGGGAGCAATTTATTGCGTTAGTCTAGTTGCGGACCGGCTGCAACGAGTGAAGCACCTTCGTCATTGTCAGTGTACTTGTCGAAGTTGTTGATAAAGCGCTCGGCCAAGTCTTTTGCCTTGCTTTCCCACTGTAGTGGATCGGTGTAGGTATCGCGAGGGTCAAGGATTGCCGGATCAACACCTGGCAGTGCGGTTGGTACTTCCATATTGAAGATAGGCACGTGCTTGGTTTCAGCTTTGTCGATAGAGCCATCAAGGATCGCATCGATAATACCGCGGGTATCCTGGATTGAGATACGCTTGCCAGTACCGTTCCAGCCGGTGTTGACGAGGTAGGCTTCAGCACCTGCAGCTTCCATGCGCTTCACCAGTACTTCTGCATACTTGGTTGGGTGCAGTGTTAGGAAGGCATTACCGAAACATGCCGAGAACGTTGGTGTTGGCTCGGTGATACCGCGCTCAGTACCGGCTAGTTTGGCAGTAAAGCCAGACAGGAAGTGGTACTTGGTCTGCTCCGGAGTCAGCTTGGACACTGGAGGCAGCACGCCGAAAGCATCAGCAGACAGGAAGATCACCTTGTTAGCATGACCGCCTTTCGATACAGGCTTGACGATGTTCTCGATGTGGTAGATCGGGTAAGAAACGCGGGTATTTTCGGTCTTCGAGTTGTCGTCGAAGTCAATAGCACCATCAGCACGAACCGTCACGTTTTCTAGCAGTGCATCACGGCGAATTGCATTGTAGATATCAGGTTCGGCCTCTTTCGACAGGTTGATGGTCTTCGCGTAGCAGCCGCCTTCGAAGTTGAACACGCCGTTGTCATCCCAGCCGTGTTCGTCATCACCAATCAGGGCACGCTTAGGATCGGTAGACAGGGTAGTTTTACCGGTACCTGATAGGCCGAAGAATACAGCCACATCGCCGTTTTCACCCATGTTGGCAGAGCAGTGCATTGAGGCGATGTCTTTTAGCGGCAGGAAGTAGTTCATCATCGCGAACATACCTTTCTTCATTTCGCCGCCATACCAAGTACCGCCAATTAGCTGCATTTTTTCGGTAAGGTTGAAAACGGTAAAGTTTTCGGAGTTCATTTCGTGCTCTTCCCATTTCTGGTTCGTGCACTTCGCACCGTTCATTACGACGAAGTCTGGCTCGAATGTTTCCAGTTCTTCTTCGCTTGGACGGATAAACATGTTCTTCACGAAGTGTGCCTGCCAGGCAACTTCTGTGATAACACGAATGCATAGTCGAGTATCAGGGTTGGCGCCACAGTAGCATCAATGACAAACAGGCGTTTGCCCGATAGCTGATCGGTGACAAGTTCTTTCAGATCGTTCCACGCTTCAAGACCAATGCTCTTATTATCGTTTTTGCCTTGGTCTGACCACCATAGGGTATCTTTGGTGGTGTCATCTTTAACAATGAACTTATCTTTTGGTGAGCGGCCGGTGAAAATACCGGTGTCAACGGAAACGGCGCCCAGCTCTGTTACGATACCTCTTTCATATCCTTCTAGCCCTGGCTTAGTCTCTTCTTCGAACAGTACTTCGTAAGAAGGGTTGCGAACAATTTCTGTAACATTGTTGATACCGTATTTAGACAGATCCATATTTTTTGCAACCTTTTTCTCGACGTTCATGACAGTCATAGGTGCTCCTTGGGTAAGATGTAGTTTAACTGTTGACCATGCTAGCAACCCTAAAGGGGTAATTCAGGGAGGTTTATCAAAAATTAACCATTAAAAAGTTACGACTAAGTAAAAGTTTCAAGAGTTTTGTAGGTGTTGATTTTACAGTGATGTGAAGCGTTTGCGCCAGATCCCAAAATTAATATTTCTCTTGAAAAAAAGCGGCATTTAGCGTGTTATTGAGTTTCAATAAGGCGGGGAAAAGTGTGCTTCAGTTAAAAAAAAAGCCGGAGTAAATCCGGCTCTTGTAACTAACTTTCAGAGTTAATGCGAGGTAATTATTAATGCACCTGATTGCTATTGTTTTCTGCCGAATTTTCGAACAGGGCAGCAACATCAATACTATCAAAGTCATAGCTGGTGCCGCAGTAATCACAATGTAGGGATACCTTGCCTTCTTCAGTGACAATACGCTCTACTTCTGTTCGTTCGATCGAGCAGATAGCCGATGCGCTGCGTTCGCGCGAACACCCACAGTGGAAAGTCACGTCCTGTGGGTCGAACAGCTGTACGGTTTCCTGATGGTACAGGCGGTAAAGCACATCCTGAGCTTCCAGAGTGAACAATTCTTCGCTCTTTACGGTATCTGTCAGTTGCTCAAGGTGGGCGAAATCGCCATCGTCGCTGCTCTGCTCATCAGGCAGAACCTGAAGTAGCATGCCAGCGGCTTTTGCCTGGCCATCGATTTCACCGGTACGGAGCCAGATACGGGGTTTTTAGCTGCTCTGAGTTTTCAAAGTAACCTTCCAGGCAAGTTGCCAGGCTATCACCTTCAAGACCGACGACACCCTGGTAGCGTTCGCCCTTGTTCGGAGTGATGGTGATCACCATGTGGCCTTTACCCATTAGGTCATGGATGTTTCCTGTTTCCGGTAGGTCGCCGTCCCAGCGAGCAACGCCCCGTAGTTTCTGATCGTGATCACCGTTGATCACTGCCAGTTTTACCGGGCCGTCACCTTGCAGCTGAACGGTGATTGAACCTTCAAACTTCAAGGTCGCGGTAAGCAAGCTCGTAGCAACAAGCAGTTCGCCCAGCAGATTTTGAACCGGAGCCGGGTATTCCTTGCTGGAAATGATTTGTTGATATGTCTCGTTCAGCTGAACAAGTTCACCGCGTACAGATACACCGTCAAACAGGTAACGGTACAGACTATCGTTTGTCATCTTTTTGTATACTCCAGCAGGTAAAATTTAGTTACTGCTCTTAAACTTAATTATATCGCGTCGCTGCTTTTTATCAGGACGCTTGTCAGGACTCGGGCTGTCGAAGGCATTGAGCTTGCGCATTTGGGCATGGTTTTCACGCAGCTTGATACTTTCTGCGGTTTCCTGGTAAAGCGCTTGTGCTTCGGGTGCTCCCCGTCGGGTGCCGGACAGTTTGTCGATGATAACGGTTTTTTCATCGCTGCCTTGCCTCAGGCGAACTTCTGCGCCGACCTCGACCAGTTTACTTGGTTTAGAGCGCTGACCGTTATAGTGCACTTTACCGCCGTCAATCATATTACGGGCGATCGAGCGGGTCTTATAGAACCGAGCAGCCCCATAACCATTTATCAAGACGTACCTGGAGAGTGTCGGAATTTGATGATTGCTGTCCCATAACGTACTCCTTGCCCTTAACGGGCGCTAAAAATACCACAATGCAATTACAGCGTCAGCTCTACTAAATGGTGATATGAGATCAGATTTTCAACAGCAAATGAAGAATAAATCCCCCCCCATAATAGCTAGTCTATTGAAATTAGATGTATTTTTAACGTGATATGTTTTGGTATATTTAACCTTTTTAGTAGCAATTTACTGCCGTTCTCTTCGCTAACGGGTATTCTATTTATAGTCGGCCGATAAATTATCGGATCTATTCACATCCCAAGGACAATGGATTTCAACATGGTTGCAGCAAAATGGTTGGGAACGCTTCAGGCTAAGCGCCCGTTGTCAGTAACTACACTTACCCGGACCGCGACTTGGCTGTTGGTGGTGTTGCTGGCATGGATATTGGGGGGCGTTTGGTATGGTCAATTGCCCAGCCTGCGACTGCTCCCTCACCGTGGCAGGTGAAAACTGTTTCTGTCTCGTCAGCGAACCGCACCGGTTTTCAGGTGTCTGATGTGCTGGGAATGAACCTGTTTGGTCGGTATCAGCAAAATGCACCGATAGTTAAAAAAGAACCGGTGAAACAGGATGCGCCGGTGACTCGACTTAACCTTACCTTGGTGGGGGGTCGTTGCGAGTTCTAGCCCGCAAACCAGTTTGGCCGTTATTACCAATCGTGGCAAACAGAACACATATGGTCTGAACGAAGCGATAGAAGGAACCCGTGCTACGTTACAGGCAGTGTACGTAGACCGCGTGATCATTCGTAACAGTGGCCGCGACGAAACGCTGATGCTTGATGGTGTGAAGTTTAGCAAGGAACAGCCTCGTCAGGTTCCGGTGAAGCCGGTTTCTAAATCATCGTCCCCTTCTTCTGAACTGGGAAGAATTAAGCAGGAAATCCTCGAAAAGCCACAGACATTATTTAGCTATATTCGCCTGTCGCAAGTAAAACGGGACGGCAAGCTGGTGGGATACCGGGTCAACCCGGGCAAAGAGCGGGCTCTTTTTGATGCGGTAGGGTTGAAGGCCAACGATTTGGCGGTGAACCTAAATGGTAATGACCTTACGGATCCAGCGGTTATGGCTAAGCTATGGACAGAGCTGTCACAGGCGACTGATTTTACATTGACAGTAGAACGTGAAGGCCAGTTACACGATATTTATATTGAGTTGCGTTAGAGGCTTACAGGCAAACGCGACATAAAGCAGGAGTTTTTTGTGAAAAAATGGATGGGTAAAAGTGCCCTGTGGCTGGCCGGGAGCTTGCTGTGTAGCTCTGCAATGGCAAATGACTTTAGTGCCAGCTTCAAAGGAACCGATATTCAGGAATTCATTAATATTGTCGGACGCAATCTGCAGAAAACAATCATTGTTGACCCTGCTGTTCGTGGGCAGGTGAATGTCCGCAGTTATGACTTGCTGAATGATGAGCAGTATTATCAGTTTTTCCTTAATGTACTGGAAGTCTACGGCTTTGCTGTCGTTGAAATGGATAACGGAGTTCTGAAGGTTATCCGTGATAAAGACGCGAAAATTTCAGCGATTCCTGTGGTTGGTGAAAAAGATCAAGTCAAGGGTGATCAGGTTGTTACCCGGGTCATTGCCGTTCGCAACGTATCGGTCCGTGAACTGTCTCCGTTGCTGCGTCAGCTCAATGATAATGCCGGTGCGGGTAACGTAGTGCATTACGACCCGGCCAATATCATTATGATCACAGGCCGCGCCGCAGTGGTAAACCGTCTGGCTGAGATTATCGAGCGTGTCGACCGTGCCGGTGACAAAGAGATTGATGTGGTTGAGTTGCGTAATGCATCGGCGGCAGAAATGGTGCGTATTGTTGATGCCCTGAATAAATCCGTAGATGCCAAGTCTACCCCCCCGCAATTCCTGCAGCCTAAGCTGGTTGCCGACGAGCGTACCAATGCGGTATTGCTGTCAGGCGATCCCAAGGTGCGTAATCGCCTCAAACGCCTTATTCACCAGCTCGATAAGGAAATGGCCACATCGGGCAATAATAGGGTTGTGTACCTTAAATATGCCAATGCCGAGGAATTGGTTGATGTCCTGAAAGGGGTGTCTGACAACCTGCAGGCCGAAAAGAAAGGCGGCAGTAAGAAGACGGCGGCAAGCAGTAATGCCGAAGTGATGATTTCGGCCCACGTTGATACTAACTCCCTGATCCTGACGGCGCCGCCAGATATTATGCGTGCGCTGGAAAATATCATTGCCCAGCTGGATATTCGCCGGGCACAGGTACTGATTGAGGCGATGATTGTCGAGCTGGCTGAAGGCGATGGTGTTAACTTCGGTGTCCAGTGGGGGCTCCTTGGATGGCGGTGTCATTCAGTTTGGTAACTCCGGTATTCCAATCTCCCAATATGCGGTGGGCCTGAAAGAGGCTGAAGATGTCAAAGGAACTACAGTTACGGATTCAAATGGTAACATCACGGTTAACCCTGATCAGCAAGGTGACTTCACGAAGTTGGCCAGTGTGCTGAGTGGCGTTAACGGTGCCGCGATGGGGGGTCGTAATGGGGGACTGGACCGCGCTGGTTAATGCGGTAGCTTCCGATCGCAACTCCAATATTTTGTCATCGCCGAGTATCACGGTGATGGATAACGGCGAGGCCTCTTTTATCGTTGGTGAAGAAGTGCCAGTGGTGACCGGTTCGACGTCCAGCTCGAATAATGACAACCCGTTCCAGACTGTCGAGCGTAAGGAAGTGGGGGGGATCAAGCTGAATGTGGTTCCACAGATTAACGAAGGTGATTCCGTTCAGCTGAAAATCGAGCAGGAAGTGTCTAACGTGCTCGGTGCCGAAGGGGGGGCAGTAGATGTGCGTTTTTCCAAACGTCAGCTAACCACATCAGTACTGGTGCAGGACGGTCAGATGATTGCTCTGGGTGGCCTGATCCAGGAGCAGGTGGACGAAAGCGAACAGAAAATTCCGATTTTGGGTGACATCCCGATTCTGGGACACCTATTCAAATCGACCAATACCACCAAGTCCAAAACCAACCTGATGGTATTTATCAAGCCGACCATTATTCGCGATGGCGTCACGGCCGATGGTATTACCCAGCGTAAATACAACTATATTCGTGCTGAGCAGCTCTACCGTGCTGATAAAGGTCTGCGGCTGATGCCGGACACCAAAACGCCGGTACTGCCGAAATATGGTGAAGATATTTCACTACCGCCGGAAGTGCGTGCCTTTGTCGCCCCAGCTGGAGGCGCAGTAATGGAAACTGAGAATCCGGTTGCGGCATTTCAGCCTTTGTTCCGGTTGCCTTTTTCTTTTGCCAAGCGCCACCGGGTAGTGCTGGAGTCTGCCGAGCAGGGATGGGTTCTGTTCTATAGTGGGAGCCTGACGGCCCCCCCGGTATTGGCAGAGGTCCGCCGGGTAGCAGGCGGGGGGGCATTTACTCCACAGGAGCTGGGCGATAAAGAATTCGAGCTCAAGCTGACAGATGCCTACCAGCGGGACTCGTCGGAAGCCCGTCAGCTGATGGAAGATCTGGGCTCGGACAGTGATGACTTTTTCTCGCTGGCTGAAGAGCTGCCGGAAACGGAAGATTTGCTGGAATCTGAAGACGATGCTCCAATTATCAAGCTGATCAATGCGATGCTGGCTGAGGCAATCAAAGAAGCCGCGTCGGACATTCACATTGAAACTTTTGAAAAAGTGCTATCTATCCGATTTCGGGTTGATGGTGTGCTGCGTGAAGTCTTGCAGCCGAGCCGTAAGCTGGCACCGTTGCTGGTATCTCGTATTAAGGTTATGGCGAGACTTGATATTGCCGAGAAGCGGGTACCGCAGGATGGCCGTATTTCGCTACGCATTGGTGGCCGGGCCGTTGATGTACGTGTATCGACTATGCCGTCGTCACACGGTGAGCGGGTCGTACTGCGTCTGCTTGACAAGAATGCGACTCGGCTCGACCTGTACAGCTTGGGTATGACTCCGGGCAACCACAAGAACTTTCAACATATCATCAGCGTCCGCATGGGATTATTTTGGTTACCGGTCCAACGGGGTCGGGTAAATCGACTACCTTGTACGCCGGCTTGCAAGAGCTCAATGGTCAGGAACGCAATATCCTGACGGTTGAAGATCCTATTGAGTTTGATATCGACGGTATTGGCCAGACTCAGGTGAATGCCAAGGTGGATATGACCTTTGCCCGTGGTCTGAGAGCGATTTTGCGTCAGGATCCGGACGTGGTGATGGTCGGTGAAATTCGAGACCTTGAAACCGCCTCGATTGCGGTACAGGCTTCTCTGACCGGTCACATGGTATTGTCTACGTTACACACCAATACTGCTGTGGGTGCTATTACTCGTCTGCGTGATATGGGCATTGAGCCGTTTCTTGTGTCATCCTCGTTGCTGGGTGTTTTGGCCCAGCGCTTGGTGCGGACTCTGTGCAAGACCTGTCGTGAGCCCTACGAGGCAGATGCCGAGCAGAAGAAACTGTTTGGCCTGGCCGAGGCTGAGCCACTGACGCTACACCGTGCAGTTGGCTGCGAGGCCTGCAACAACAAAGGCTATCGGGGGGGCCGTACCGGTATTCATGAACTATTGCTGATTGATGAGAACGTGCAGGAGTTGATCCATGCGGAAGTCGGTGAGCTGGCGATTGAAAAAGCGATTCGGGCGCATACGCCGAGTATCCGTGATGATGGTCTGGTGAAAGTCAGGGCTGGTATCACCACCCTTGAAGAAGTGATGCGAGTCACGAAGGAGGGGTGATAGATGGCTGCGTTTGAATATAAAGCCCTCGATGGTAAGGGACGGCAGAAAAAGGGTGTGTTGGAAGGCGATACTGCCCGCCAGGTACGCCAGCAGCTGCGAGAGCAGGGGCTGACCCCGGTTGATATCGTTCAATCCCATGAGCGGGAAAAGAAGAAGGCCAGTGGTGGTTTCCAGTTTCGCCGCGGGATCAGTACGAATGAGCTGTCATTGATTACCCGTCAGCTGGCGACGTTGGTCCAGGCGGCGATGCCGTTGGAGGAGTGTCTCAAGGCGGTAGGAGAGCAGAGTGAAAAGCCTCGGCTGAAAAACATGCTCTTGGCCGTCCGCTCTCGTGTGGTCGAAGGTTATACCCTGTCAGACAGTATGGCTGAATATCCGCATATCTTTGATCAACTGTTTCGGGCAATGGTTGCCGCCGGTGAAAAGTCCGGTCACCTTGATACCGTGTTAAACCGGTTGGCCGATTACACGGAAAACCGCCAGCAGATGCGGAGCAAACTGCAGCAGGCGATGATCTATCCGACCATGCTAACCTTGGTTGCCGTTTCTGTTGTCGCATTTTTGCTGGCCACCGTCGTTCCCAAGATTGTCGATCAGTTTGTCCAGATGGGACAGAAGCTGCCGACGATTACCGAGGTACTGCTGGCTGCCAGTAATTTTGTTCAGAACTGGGGGGCTGGTTGTCATTATTGCGATAGTCAGCATGATCATGCTGCTAAAAGCGGCGCTGAAAAAACCGGACTTTCGTCTGCGCTGGGGATCGCTGGGTGATGGGGCTGCCGGTGATCGGCAAAGTTGCCCGTGGACTGAATACATCGCGTTTTGCCCGTACCCTTTCTATCTGTACATCCAGTGCTATCCCGTTGCTTGAGGGGATGAAGGTGGCCTCGGATGTCATGACTAATACCTGGGTTAACAAGCAGGTACTTGAAGCGGCTGACAAGGTTCGCGAAGGTGCAAGCTTGCGTGTATCCCTTGAACAAACCAAGCTCTTTCCGCCGATGATGCTGCATATGATCGCCAGTGGCGAACGCAGTGGCGAGTTAGAGCAGATGCTAACCCGGGCTGCTGATAATCAGGATCGTGACTTTGAGTCTTTGGTTAATATGGCGCTGGGAATTTTTGAACCCTTATTAATAGTCGCAATGGCTGGCATCGTGATGTTTATCGTGATTGCTACCCTGATGCCGATCATCGCCTTGAACAACATGGTTGGTATGTAGTTTTTTCCTTTGGAGGTCTTTTCAATGCAACGCAAACAACGCGGCTTTACGCTGCTGGAAGTGATGGTAGTAATTGTTATCTTGGGTGTGCTGGCCAGTCTGGTTGTTCCGAATTTGTTAGGCAACAAAGAGAAAGCCGATCAGCAGAAAGTGGTCACTGATATCAGTGCACTGGAGCAGGCTCTGGATATGTATAAGCTGGATAACAGCGTCTATCCGAATACAGACCAAGGTTTGGATGCACTGGTATCTAAACCGTCATCGAGCCCTGAGCCGCGTAACTACCGTAATGGCGGTTATATCAAGCGTCTGCCAAAGGACCCATGGGGGGGTAACGAATACAACTACGTAATGCCGGGTGAGCATGGCGCAGTGGATATCTTTAGCTTGGGGTGCTGATGGTCAGGATGGCGGTGAAGAGGTGAATACCGATATCGGTAACTGGAACATGCTGGACTACTAAGAGTAGATCGAGTCAGAGATGAATTAAATGAAGAAACGTGCAGCCGGTTTTACCTTAATCGAAATCTTACTGGTACTGGTGTTGCTTGCAACCAGTGCCGTCGCGGTGATTGTCACTCTGCCTGAAAGTAAGGAAGACAAAGTAAAGGAAGAGGCTGCACGTTTTCATCAATTGATTCAGCTATTGGGAGAAGATGCCCTGCTTAATGGCATTGATTATGGTATCCGGATTGACCGAAGTCGTTATCAGTTTCTTCAGCTAACCAGTCAGGATTGGCAACCTGTACAGGAGTCTCGTTTTTTCACTGAAGTGGAAATGGATGAAGAGATCAAGCTGAGAGTGGAAATCGGCGGGTATTCCTGGCAGGACAAGGATCGCTTGTTTAAGCCGGGTTCACTGTTTGATGAAGACTTGTTTGCTGAACAAACTGACAAAAAAAGATAAAACCCCCGCAGGTGGTCGTGATGGCCAGCGGTGAATACACCCCCCTTTAGTCTGGAATTTGAAATCGACGGGGAAAATCAGTTCTGGCGGGTTCAGGCTGACGAGCTGGGACAGCTATTCCTGCTTGCGCCGGGAGAAACAGTAAAAAACCAGACGGAAAGGAATACGCGATGAACAAGGGAAGTCGCGGGATGACCTTGCTTGAAGTGCTGGTAGCATTGGCGGTATTTGCCACAGCAGCCCTCAGCGTGATGAAGGCAGTTAGTCAGCACCTAAATACATTGGGTTATCTGGAAGAGAAAACCTTTGCTGCCATGGTCGCAGATAATGAACTGACGAAAATGCGCCTGTCAGGTCAGATCCCTAGCTCGGAGAAAAAGGGCAAATCGGAGCTGGCTGGCCGCGAGTGGTATTGGTCAATCAAAAGTACCAAGACTGCCGATGGTTTTCTGCGGGCATTGGATGTGACAGTTTCTACCGATCAGGCGAGAAAACAGTCGGTTGTGACGTTGAGAACTTATGTTGAAAATTAACCGACAGCGAATACCGGCTATGCCTAAGAACGCGCGACAGCGGGGCTTTACATTGCTGGAGGTACTGGTTGCCATTGCGGTGTTTGCGATGCTGAGCCTATCGGCTTATCAGGTGATGAATGGGGGGGTCCTGCTTAGCGATCAGCAATCACAGGATCACAATGCCCGGTTGCAGGAAATCCAGCGCGCGATGGTGATGATGGATAATGACTTCCGTCAGGTTGTCGCCAGGAAAACGCGTAATCAGGGCGAGGCACCAACAGACAAGTTATTGCTTAGCGGTGAATACCAGCTCGACTCATCGAGCCAAGGCATAATATTTACCCGTACCGGCTGGCAAAACCCTCAGCAGATGTTTCCCCCCCGGGGGGGTGAAAATGTCCGGGTAGGTTACCGAATTATCGAAGATACTCTCGAACGGGGTATGGTTTCGCTATCCCGATACTGTGGTTGGTAGTGAACCTCTGATCCGTCAGGTATTGGCCGACGTTACCAAGCTGTCTTTCCGTTTCTACAGTAACAAGAAATGGCAGGAGGCGTGGGGGTGAGGCCGGCGCCTTGCCTGAAGGCATTATGGTGCAGATGACGCTGGAAGATTTTGGTGAGATAGAGCGAGTGTATATGCTACCCACCTCTGCACTGAGTGCGGATGATAAGGAGGGCAGCTAATGAAACAGCAAAAAGGGGTTGCTCTGATTGTTGTACTGATGCTGCTGGCATTGATGACCCTGATCGCAGCTCAGATGAGCGAGCGCTTGCAGCTCAATTTCTATCGGGTAGAAAACCAGGTACAGAACCAGCAGGCCTATTGGTATGCACTGGGAATGGAAGAACTGGGTAAGGTTGCTATTCAGCAGGGTATTGATGATAGCGATACGGTCAACCTGAGTCAGGCTTGGGCCACTCAGGGTCAGCGTTACCCGTTGGATGAGGGAGAGGCGATTGGTGATATTCTTGATCGTCAGGCATGCTTTAACCTCAACGCTTTGTCTGGGTTGCCACTTGAAGCAGACCGCACCAAAAAGCCATTCTTGGTTAGCTATCTGCAATCAATTTTGGAAGAAGCCGGTGTTGAAAGCTATGACGCCGAAGTGGTCGCGGACTCTAGCTGGGAGTATGTCGATCCGGCTGAGGCAATTAATTCATCTTTGGGGCTGGAGACAGTACCTACGAAGGTTTTCAGCCTCCGTACTTACCGCCTACAGGCCTGATGGCCGATATTAGTGAATTTCGTGCGGTCAATGGTGTGAGCGCGCAGATCTACCGCAAGGTAAAGCCGTTGCTTTGTGCTATTCCGACAACAGATATGCTACTCAACGTGAATACGCTCTACGAGCATCAGGCGGCATTGTTGGTTGGAATGTTTGCGCCTGAGCTATCTTTGTCTGATGCCCAGACGCTGATAGCCGATCGTCCTTATGATGGCTGGCAAAACGTTGATGGTTTTATGGCTGAAGCCACCATTGCCCGGTTGGGCGCTGATGTGAAAAAACGGGCCAAAGAGCACTTGGCTGTGAGCAGCGATTATTTTCAGTTAGATACAGAAATTCTGGTCGATAGATCCAGAGTTAGATTAGTGGCCTTACTCAAACGTGATGGCCAAGAAAAGGTGACTGTGATACGTCGCCGTTATGGAGGAATCAGTGAGCGAATTTCTGACGATAAGGCTAAGTAGCCGGCCTGAACAGCCGATGCAATGGCTGGTCTGGTCGCCACAGCAGAAAGAAGTGATTGCATCTGGTCAGCTGGCTGATCTTTCCCCAGTTAAACGAATTGACAGAATATGCTGCCCAGCGCGAGGTCTTTGCACTGATCCCGGCGGGAGATATGCTGTTGACTGACGTTGCGATCCCTACCGGAAGCGGGCGACAGCTAGCGTCTGTGCTGCCATACCTGCTGGAAGAAGAGCTGGCACAGGATGTCGACTCATTGCATGTCCATCTGCTTAAAAGAGAAAGTGATATAGCCCATGTTGCGGTGGTTGAACACCGGAAGATAAAGACATGGCTAGCGGCACTGAATAACGCTGGAATGGAAGTGAAGAAACTTCTGCCAGACTGCCTGTGCCTGCCTTTGTTCAGCGATAGCTACAGTGCCGCCGAGCTTGAAGGTCAATGGCTGATCCGCCAATCGGAAACGTTGGGGGGGGTTGGTGCCGAAGTTTCGTGGCTGGATACCTGGTTGCTTGCTCAGACAATGCCGACAGCTGCCACCAAGGAAGCAGATGACGATAATGAGCCTTCAGCTGCTGCAGCGTCCGCTGTTGAGCCTGAGACAGAATCACTACAGCCGCTATTGATCCGCCATTATACGCCAGCGCCGCAGGGTGTATCGGGTAAGTGGCAGGCGGAAACGCCGGAGCTGGTAATGCAGTTGCTGGCACTTGGGCTGAAGGCAGTAAGGTCAATTTACTTTCTGGGCCTTATAAGCAGCAACCCGCGTGGAGGAAGTACCTTAAGCCGTGGCGCAAAGTCGCGATAGCCGCTGGTTTGGTGTTAGTCGCTGTCATTGCAGAGCATGTGGTATCGGTTCAGCGAATGGAAGATCAGGCAGTTGCCTACAAAGCAGAAAGTGAGCGTATTTTCCGTCAGGTACTGCCCCCAGTATAAACGTATTCCGTCGCAGAGTTACCTTAAACGGCAGATGAACAGTGAGCTGGCTCGCTTGGGGGGGGCCGACAGCGAACACGGGGTGTTGCGCTGGTTAGCTGAGATCAAGCCTGCCTTGAGCAAGGTCCCTCAGTTGAATGTCCAAAATTTGAAATATGATCAGAATCGCGCCGAGCTGCGTTTTCAGGCAAGCGCGGCAGAATTTCAGCACTTTGAACAATTGCGGACGCTATTGGCTGAAAAATTTGAGGTGCAACAAGGACAGCTTAATAAAGAAGGCAATCAGGTTATCGGGGGGGCGGTGGTGTTAAGGAGAAAATCATGAATGCATGGTGGAAGGCCTTAAGTGCCCGTGAACAACGTTTGGTTTTAGGCGGTGGTGGTGCGTTAATCATCGCGGTGCTCTACTGGGGGACTTTGGCAGCCGTTGGCCAACCGGGCTGAAATGGCCGAGCAACGGTTGCAGACAGAGCGTCAATTACTGAGCTGGGTCAGCACCAAAGCCGATGAGATCTCAACACTTCGAGGTCGGTCTGGCTCTACGGGGGCAGTCAGTAATAAAGGGTTGAATCAGGTGGTGAATGAAACTACACGTCGATTCCGAATTGAGTTAATTCGTATGCAACCGCGTAGTGAAGCTGTTCAAGTTTGGGTTAAGCCCCTGCCATTTAATACATTGGTTAACTGGCTGGCGTTTCTTAAGGATGAACATGGTATTGATACCCAGTTCCTGGATGTGTCAAAAGCCGACAGTGCCGGTATGGTGGAAGTGAGTCGTTTACAGCTGGGCCGAGGATAGCAGTGAAGTATAAGTTAGGATTAGGCGTCACATTTGGCGCAGTGTTTATTACTAGTCTGGTTGCTCATGTGCCTGCGAGCTGGGGTCTGGCAGCAGGTGCCGCCCATTCGCGGGATGAGTATTTCAGGTTTTAGTGGTACGCCTTGGCAGGGTTCGGCAACACAAGTTCAGTGGCAGGGTAGAAATTACGGTCGTTTGCAGTGGGATATGAGTCCGCTGTCCCTGCTATCGGGTAAAGCGGTGTTCAATGTCCGCTTCGGTCAGGGGAGCGAGATGAATCTTAATGGCCGTGGGGTTGTAGGTTATAGCGCCAGCGGACCATTTGCTGAAAACTTGTTGGTATCCATGCCGGCCCAGCAGGTAATGAAGTTTGCTCAGGTTGCCCTTCCGGCAACGGTGGCAGGCAATTTAGAGCTGACGTTACGTGATTATCAGTATCAGGCACCTTATTGCTCGGTATTGAAAGGTTCATTGGCTTGGACGGCGGGCAATGTCAGTTCACCGTTAGGTGGGTTGAACCCCCCCGGTCCGGTAATTGCAGATCTAAACTGCGAGCAGGGCAAGGTTACGGCGGATGTCGAGCAGTCATCGGCTGATGTGTCGAGTGAATGGCAGGCAGAGCTTGCAACTGATCAGCGTTATACCTTGAATGGTTGGTTTAAGCCGGGGGCAGAATTTCCACCGCAACTCGGCCAGCAGCTTAAGTGGCTGGGTAACCCGGATCCGAAGGGGCGTTACAAAATTAACTACAGTGGACGTCTTTAATAGTTGAGTAATTCACTCAACTTAACGCTTTCCCCCAAAATTTACTTTATTTCACTTAGCTATTGCCCTTAAATAGCTACTACCCTGTGGCAGATGATCCGCTTGTATGAGTTTGGCTTCAGCCTTTGGGGGATCTGATGGTGATACAGGACAATGGCATGGCTGCGGACAAAAACAAACCTGAAATATTGACAACGAAAGTCGTAGCACAATCTCGGCTATTTAAGATTGAGTCGCTTGATTTGCGCTTTTCCAATGGTGTCGAGCGTACCTATGAGCGAATGAAGCCCAGCGGGCGTCATGCTGTACTGGTGGTTCCTGTGACTGCTGATGGCGATTTGTTGTTGATCCGAGAGTACTCTGCTGGGACTGAGCAGTATGAGCTGGGGTTTCCGAAGGGGGGGTTAATCGATCCTGGTGAAGCGGCCGCAGAGGCTGCAAACCGGGAGCTTAAAGAAGAAATCGGCTTTGGTGCGCGTCAATTGGTACCGCTCAAAGAAGTGGTACTGGCACCGTCATATTTTTCTAGCCGTATGACCCTATTTTTGGCTCAGGATTTATACTCTGAACAGCTAGAAGGGGGGATGAACCCGAACCGCTGGAAGTTGTTCGCTGGCCTGTAAACCAGGCTGAAGAGCTACTGCATCACCTCGACTTTGCAGAAGCCCGCAGTATTACTGCCCTTTTTCTCGCATTAAAACAATTATCACAGTAGGAGCGAGTTATGGATTTATCGAACCTATTACCTTCAGTGATCGACATTGCCCGTGCGTCCGGGCAGGTGATCCTTGATATTTATCAGCGTGGTCAGTTTGAACAACAGATCAAAATAGATAATACCCCGGTGACAAGTGCAGATCTGGCAGCACACAAACTGGTGGTTGAAAAACTAACGGAGCTGACGCCGGATATTCCCGTTCTTTCTGAAGAAGATGCGGTTATTTCACTGGCAGAACGTAGCCAGTGGCAGCGTTACTGGCTGGTGGACCCGTTGGATGGCACCCAGGAGTTCATCGCAGGCAGTGGTGACTTTGCAACGATCATTGCGTTGGTTGAAAACAACACACCGGTGATGGGTGTGGTTTATGCGCCGATATCCGGAGTGACGTATTACGCCTATCATGGCAAAGGGGCGTGGAAAGTCACGCCGGAAGGTGAAACAGTCCGTATTTCTACTCATAAGCATGAGCTGCCCACTCAGTCAATCGCTGTGGCGATCAGTCGTCGTCAGGACATCAGTGCGATTACCAACCGGCTTGATCCGTCGTTGAACTATGATTTAGTTCCATTAGGTTCAGCAGCGTTGAAATCCTGTCTGGTGGCTGAAGGTGCGGTGGATTGTTATTTACGCCTTGGACCTACGGGGGAGTGGGATACCGCCGCGACTCAATGCATTGTAGAGGAGGCTGGTGGGCGGATTCTTAATACCCATTTGACTCCGTTGTCCTACAATGAGCGAGATACGCTGGAAAATCCAAACTTTATTACGCTAGGGGATGAAACCTTACCGTGGTCAACCATCCTGACGCCCGATAATCGGTTAATGGAAGGAAAATAAAGAATAAAAAACGGAGCGTCGGCTCCGTTTTTTGTATGCGTGTTCAGGGATCAGAACAGTCGGTTCAGTCCGTTAAGGGCTGCGACCCGGAAAGCTTCTGCCATGGTTGGATAGTTAAAGGTGGTATTGACGAAATAGTCGATTGTGTTGCCTTCCCCTTTTTGTTCCATGATTGCTTGTCCGATATGGATGATCTCGGCAGCACGCTCGCCAAAGCAGTGGATCCCAAGGATCTCTTTGGTTTCGCGATGGAATAGAATTTTCAGGCTACCCACTTCGGTCCCGGCAATCTGCGCCCGGGCCAGATGTTTGAATTGCGACCGGCCTACCTCATAAGGTACTTTCTCTGCGGTAAGTTCTTGTTCGGTTTTTCCGACAGAACTGATCTCCGGAATGGTGTAAATTCCTGTTGGAATATGGTCTACCAGCTGCCCCCTGTGCTTCCCCCGTTTGAAATCGCCTGAGCGACAAAGCGTCCCTGATCATAGGCAGCGCTGGCTAGGCTTGGGTAGCCAATCACATCACCGACGGCATATACATGCTCAACCTCAGTACAGTAGTTCTGATTAACATTCAACTGGCCGCGTGAGTCTGGTGTCAGCCCGACTTTCTCGAGGTTAAGGCGATCGGTATTACCGGTTCGGCCGTTGGCATACAATAAGCAGTCGGCACGCATCTTCTTCCCGGATAGCAGGTGGAGGATCACCCCCCCGTCTTCGGTTGCCTCTATTCGCTCGTAAGTTTCGCCGTTGCGGATCATCGCTCCGCTGTTCCAGAGGTGGTAGGACAGCGAATCAGAAATTTCATTGTCGAGAAACTCCAATAGCCGATCCCCGGGTGTTGATTAAATCCACTTTGACGCCGAGGCCTCTGAAAATCGAGGCGTACTCGCTGCCAATGACACCGGCACCATAGATAATAATATGGCGGGGATCATGCTTGAGCTGAAGAATCGAATCGCTGTCGTACATACGGGAATGGCCAAAATCGACATCTGCAGGTTGATATGGGCGAGAGCCTGTCGCTATCACGAATTTATCGGCACTGTAATAATCATGACTGCCATCTGCTGTTTTGACTTTCACCGTGTGGCTATCGATAAAACTCGCTTCGCCAAAGATAATGGAGCACTGGTTGCGGTCATAAAATCCCTGGCGCATTCGGGTTTGCTTGTTGACGACAACTTGGGCATGGCCGAGGATTTGGCTGAAGGTGCTGTGCAGGGTGGAGTTATTTTTGCAGTAGAGCGGATTCTGGTTATATTCGATGATCCGGCTGACGGCATGACGTAATGCTTTCGAAGGGATCGTTCCCCAGTGAGTGCAGCCTCCACCAACACTGTCTTCCCGTTCAATGATGGCCACATTGAAGCCTGCCTTGGTGAGCCCCCCCATGGCAGCCCCTTCGCCTCCGGGGGCCACTGCCAATGATGATGGCATCAAAGTGCTGGGCATTCTTTTTTTTAGATAGGGTCATTGTTCAGGCCTTTCTTATCATCCGTGCAACATTGCTGTCGCTATAGTTTAACTTTTTCTTGAAGTAGGTAGAATCAACGGGTGGTGATAGATAGGTAATGATCACGTTGTTGAGGGTAAAATCCGTGAAAACGAGACGTGGCCTGTTCGTAAAGGTTAAGTCAGCCACTTTGTGAGCTAGTAGTTAAAAGTAACAATTACTGCTTTGATTCAGCTCTTATCAGGAATTACTATGTTCTGATTGCTGTGAAATTGCGATTCTCGCTGAAGTAGCAAGCAAAAACGCGTATAGTTGCAGAAAAAGCTTACAGAGAAACAACAGGTTCATGGGTATTAGGGCTCAGCAAAAAGAAAAAACCCGGCGCTCACTTATTGATGCTGCGTTTAACCAGATAAGTGCAGAACGTAGCTTTTCGAATCTTAGCTTACGCGAAGTGGCGCGAGAGGCAGGTATTGCACCAACCTCTTTCTATCGTCATTTTAAAGATATGGATGAACTCGGCCTTACAATGGTTGATGAAGGTGGTTTGATCCTTCGTCAGTTGATGCGTCAGGCTCGCCAGCGCATTGCCGAAGAAGGCAGTGTGATCCGTACCTCTGTAGAAACATTTATGGAATTTATTGAAAGCAGCCCGAATGTATTTAGGTTGCTTTTACGCGAGCGCTCAGGAACTTCCCCCCGCGTTTCGTGCGGCTGTTGCCCGGGAAATTCAGCACTTTGTGGCTGAATTGACCGAGTATCTAGAAGCCAAAACTGGTGTTACCCATGACGAAGCCTTTACTCAGGCAGAAGCATCAGTAACGCTGGTATTCAGTTCAGGTGCCGATGCACTGGATCTGGATAGCCATGCTCGAGCTGAGCATGCTGAAAGACTAATCATGCAGTTACGAATGATTGCAAAAGGTGCCTATTGGTATCGTAAAGAGCGTGAGCGTCGTGAGCTCAGGCAGAAACTCTAACTTTATTTTGTTGGTGAAGGATATGAACAAGGAACAAGTAAAAGCTGAACGTAAAACATTGCTTCTGTCTTTGTTGGCAGGCCTGTGTGGTAATGCTACGTTAGCTGTATTCACTTCAAGCGCTGTGTCGTTTTCTGTTTTCCCTGTTGTTGCATTCGGTTTGGCAGTGTACTGCCTGTATCAGGAGTACCTGAGCAAGCCGATGTCTGAAGGTACCCCGGCGATCGCTTTTGCCTGCTTCTTGGCTGGTGCATTTGGGTATTCCGGCTTTATGCGCGCGCATACACCGGATAT